>JAEIGA010017397.1_pt1 | contig 10953 bp, 17 predicted proteins | sample 9270691 | NCBI WGS metagenome assembly JAEIGA01 (sample SAMN17057246, study PRJNA624740) | gut metagenome | biome: biome; isolation source: fecal sample | host: Bos grunniens | place: China: Xizang | collected 2019 | reverse complement strand
ATCTCCATACCTCCCTTGCTATCTGTATCACTCGCTCAATCATTACATCCCGCGCGGTTCTCATCGCTTCGGCAGGCGGATTACCGTAGGTGTGGAACGCTTTCGCTCCATCGTGTTGCTTAAAATACCAACCGTGGGGGCTTGCTCCTCGCCCGCTTCCGTATGTACCGTGTTGAGGTGGGGTATATTCCATCCCCGCGCTATCCCATTCAGGATAACGAACACCCGTACCAAACTCGATGAAACCGACCTTTTCGCCCGATGCAACAACCGCAATGCTTGTTCCGCTTTGTTCAATGGTTACTTGAATATCACCTTTATCAACATCGTAGTCAGCCGTTGCAAAGCCCGCCCGCGCAACAGATACACCGATTTCTCCAAGCCGTCTTACGAATAACTCTTCTTTGGCAAGGAAATCTCGTTTGTACTGTTCCAACTGCTTTATGGCATTATCAACAGACTTTCTATCGAACGGATTTATCGTGATTTTCATACTCTCACCTTGACTTCTTGCAAAGCGTACAGGATGCCGTTTTTGCTATCCGCCTTTCGGGTGACAATGTAATTGTACGGCCCCGTCTTTTCCACGCCGAACCAAACTACTGTTTGTTCCGCAAGAGGACAGGATTTATCAGACACACAAACCACGCGAGTGTAGTTCGTAAAACTGCCAAACGCCTGAACTGCTTCATCTCCCGATGCGGCAGAAACATTACAGCGCAATTCTTCAACATCTCCGTAAGTCGGGGTGCTTTCGCCTGTTTCGTTGCCGTATTCGTCGATAATCGTTTTCTCGCCCGTGTAGATAGCGTAATATATCTGCCGTTTGTTTCTGTTCAAACTACGCATCACATCACGCTCCCACATACAGGAACAATGCGTTTCAGCAAAGACGGACTAATGTCGGCGGCTTCGTATGTACGGGTGATTCCGTTCTCACCGTGAGCCGTTTGCCCTTCTGCGCCCATCTTGGAGAACAATTCAACGGCAATCTGCAACTGAATGTGTTCGTAAGCGGGCGGTACGGCGGCATCCTCCGGGTAGCCGAAGGGATAACGCCTGTTCAGCACTATCCCCTCGGCTTGCTCAACGAGGATTCCGAGAAGTTCCGTTTCGGCGGCATCGGGCGAGATAAGCACCGCAAGTTTAGCGATTTTTTCTTCGTTTGTCATGGGTACTTACCTCCGTTTTTGATTTAGCCGAGAGTAATCTTGATTGCCTTCGTAGCGTCGGTGAGAGCCGCGAGGTAATACTTACGGGAGAAGATGCTGTTCTTACGATGGTCTGCATCGCGCTCCTGCTCGATGTTGATACCGGGCTTGTTGAACAGGGTGACGGCGGTGCGAGTACCGCCGAGAATAGTGCCTTCAACGGCATCCTTCTTGGCGTACAGATTCCATCCGGCAACAGTACCGACATAGCCCTGTCTTGCGAATGCTTCAACATACTTCAGGTCGTCCTTGAGTGCCTTGCGAACCTTCGCCATATCTTCGGGATTTACGAAAGCAAACAGTTCGATACCTTCAAGGTTCTCGACATTCATCTTTGCGGCGGCATCGACGAAGCAAGCAAAATCGGGAGTGGTAGCGGTATGGGTGAGGGTTGCCTTGCCGAACTCGGCAAAGATGTCGGTGTTGACAGTATTGAACATATCAACGGCGGCGTGACGAACGCCCGTGGTGACAACGAGCGGGTCGGTCATTGCTTCCTCATCGTAGTAGTCAAAGCGGTTCTGCGCGAGCAGAATCTCATATTCCTCTTCGGTGTAAGCAACGGTGATGCTCTTGCTGTTGCCTTCGCCAACGCCCAACTTCTCGGTAGCGTCGGTAGCGCGGTAGACATGAATCTTCTTCTTCATGCCGGCTTCGCCAACAAGACTGTTGTCGATGGTGCAGAAGCGCATCAGGTCAAGGTGGCTCTTGTACTGATCCTCGATTTCGTTAGCGAGGACAAAATTTTCATAAACGGTGTTTGCCATAGTTTTTCTTCCTCCTTAATTTTTGTAAAAATTTGCGTACTGTTCGGGATGCTCCGTGGCGAAGCGTTGCTTTTCAGCGAGTGAGAGTTTGTCAAAATCTTCTTTTCTCATCCCGCTATCGGGTGAACCGCCTTCGGGTCTCGGCGTTTCTTTCAACAGTTCGGCGCGAAGTGCTTTTTCCCGACCTTCAAAATGGGTGCGTTGAAGTGAAAACACGGTTGCCGTATCTCCCTTGAAAAGTGCTTCCGCAGAAGCGCGCGCCGCCTTCTCGTCATATCCCATTGCGAGATATGCGGCGGTGTAACCGCCAACGGCTTTTTCGCGTTCAAGTTCCTCTACACGGGCGATGAGCGCGGCTTTTTCCTCGGCTTCCTTCTGTGCCTTTGCTTCCTCGTCGCTCTGCTTCTCGCGCAACTGCTTCTTGTACGATGCGGCTTCAGACGATGCTCGGTCAAGCACAGACTTCGGCACATAGCCGTTCGCTTCGGGGTCGTATGCTTCGAGTGCTGCCAACTTCTCTTCGGGGGTCATGCTTTCGTAGTTTTCGATTGCGATTTTCATAGAAATTCTCCTTTGCGATTTAGGGCTTCTCTGCCCGTGTTTTTGCATTTTTTAGAGAGGTTCTTTCCTCTTGTTTTGCGCTTTTTAGACTGCATCTCCGCAGTTAAAACAAAAACGCCGACAAACCGTTCACACGGTTAATCGGCGTTCTATTTTTGACGCTCTTTGATTATGTAGATTTTTCTCGCTTCGGTGTCTACCTCGACGAGTGCTTTGCACTTGGTACACCGAATCTGCGCTTGTCCGTGTAGGTCAACCAATCTGCGGTTGCATTGCGGACATCGGATTTGTTCGTAAATTAGCATTGAATCACTCCTTCACGGGAACAACATAGCATCTGCATTTATAGTGCGGTTTCGGCGGCACTTTACGGAGAGCATAAACCTTTCCGTCGCGCGAACCGCATTCCGCACAAGTTTTTTCATCATCGGTAGTCACCCACCGAACGCGCTTAACGCCCATATCCTCAAAGCCCTTGATCGTCGCTTCATCCACCATACTGATTCCGTACTGCGATGTTTGCGACCACCACAGATTCGCGGCTCTCCGCAGACTGTCTTGAAACATATCCCTATCGCCGTATTCACGCGCGGTTAGAATCTGCTCGTTCAGCCGGAGCCGTTTTCTGTCGGCTTCCTTTTCGTACAAATAACCCGTTACAAGGTTATAATTTGCGAGAACACCGACGATAAAATCCATATCAATATCTTCTTCGTCGCCCTTGAAGCCGTCTGCCCTTGCCATTTTTACGGCGGAACTGTACGCCTTCCGTGCGACTTTGAGATACAGAACCTCGTTATCATCCATGAACTCGTCGAACATATTTTGCGTCGCCTTGCGTGTATGAACGACATTCAGTTCATCGAACCCCATAACGCTCAAACGGTTGAACTGTATTCTGATTTTTTGCTTCGCTTTTTCAAGAAGCGTATCAAGATACTGATACATCGTCCTCGTCCTCGTTTTCGTTTTCGTCTACTTCGGCGGGATTCCATTTTTCCATCTGCTCGTCATAGTAAGCCATACCTTGCAGATACGCACTTTCGGGGTCAGCGAACATTCCGCAAGCAGCATACGCGACTTCGGGATGAATCTTCGGGTTGTTCAGCATCGCAATAAGCACTTGCGACTTGCTTGCGATGTTGTCGTAATTTCTGCGCGTGAAGTGCGGTACGATGTCACGCAAGCGCAGTTTCGTTCCGCCACGGTCACGGAGAATACGCAACACAATCTTCAAGAACTGTTTCTCCGCACTCTTGAAAATCGCTTCGGTTGCCTTCGCACGGGCTTCCGCAGACTGCCATCCGTCTCGGAGGACTACCGCGCTACCCGTATCACTTGTACTCGACCCGCCGTTACGGTTAGGCACACCGCAAATCGTTAGGATGCTCTGATAGAGGTCATCCTTCAAGGTCTGCACATCGCTTTGGCTCATCTGCGGAGACAGATACTTCGCATCGGCCCCTTCGGGGAGACAAAGCGTTTTATATTCGTTCAGTTTGTTGTAGGTTTCTGTATCGAGTTCGCCACCGAGAATCGCCAAGAAACTGTTCACGAACTGCACGATGTCGTCCATTCGGTTGCTCTGCAACTCGTCAAGCGCGTTAAGCAACGGAAGCACGATCTCGAACACACCCAAGCGGGCATTATCCGCCGGGTACTCAACAATCGGAATCATACCGAGAACATTGTGCGATGCAGTTACCGTTCCGTTTTGCTCGAACACAAAATACATCTCGTCCGTGTACACGCTGAACACCTTTTTGCCGTCCTGTTTATCGGAGCAGTAAACCGCCATAACAGGATGCTCGTCGATGTCACTACTGTAAACGACGAATGTTCTGCGAGGGTCGAGCGAGAAAATCTCAAACGGAGGTTCGTCGCCGTCCTTATCCCACGCTTTGGTAGGCAGAGCCAAGCGATAACCTAAACCCGCGACATACATCCACTCTGCGAGGGAGTTATCGCAAGACGGCTTGTTCGCATCCGACATATATCCGTTCAAGGCGTTAATATCGGCGGCGAGAGCATCATCGCTCTCTGCTTCTGCCGCATTCTCTCTGCGAACATACTGAATCGGCTCACCGAAAACATAACCCTTGTGGAAACTTACGATCTCATACGCACGGTTCTCGTTAATTTGATGATTGATGTCCTCGCGGACTTCCTTCTTCTTCGTGAGAATCGCCGTTTCCCCTCGATATGTTTTCCACAGCGTCTCGATTTCGTCTTTATTGACGCAATGAGTGGCATAAGCCCGATTTACCTCATCGACGACATTTTCTACTGTAATTACACGCGCATCGGTGTAGATTTTTCTGCGACCGTAACTCACTCAAAAATCACCTACCTATCTAATTATATTATATCAAAATAATTCCGCTTGTAAACGGGTAAGACGCCATATATAGTGTCAACCCACAAAACTTTTATCTATATGTAGTATCAGAACGGTCTTTTCGCCACCGTTATCGCTCTCGGTCGCTCCGAGATATACCCGGCAAGCATCGCCAAACTATCGGGTGCGTCATCGTGGAGATTCTTCGCCGTGAAACTAAACGATGTCAGTTCCGCCATCGCTCTGCGGTAATCATCGTCACGGCATCCGTCGGCGCGGAAATAAAAATTCCTGACCGTCGGCGCGTGTTGCTCGATTCGGGTCAATTTCGCCATACTCGTCGGTGCTTTCTTGTGACTCATATTTATGCTGTACCCGTAATCCTCTTTTAAGATTCGGTACACATCGTCCGAATACTCCTCGCCGCCGTTATTCGCTTCCGTCTGCCCCATCCGAATCTTATGTTGCAGTATCTTCGCCACAACGCGGGGCTTCGTGACGCTCTTATCCCTGCGGTCAAATATCCAATCGTGGATATACACATCACCGCCGTAAATATACGCAATCGGCATACTCAAACTATCGCCGCCGCCCCACGCAACGTCGTTCGTGAATACGATGTTATCGGGTTCTCCGTCGGGCAGTACGCCGTTATAATACCGCAGATTATCCGTCGAGAACGCCAAGCCCTCTTTCTCCACGCCGTGCTGCATAAACAAACACTCAAAATCCGCGCTGTCAATCGTGTTCTTTATATCCCTTATCTTCGCCGTCGTATATCGGTCGGGGTGTTCGTACTCAAAATTACTCTCCTCGTTTTCATCCCACACGGGAATCGAAATAAACGCATACCGAGGGTCATCTCCGTGTTCCGCTTCCATCCGCCCGATGGGGTCGTATGCGCTCCACCGCGTGCCGAGCATTATCTGCTTTACGCCGTCACCGATCATACGGGTCGTGAGCGTCGCCGTGTAATCGCTGTAAAGTTTCTCCAACCGTTCGGGGCTTCGTGCTTCTTCCTTGTTCTTTACAAGGTCGTCCGTTATCAGATACGCATTCGCTCTCGTTCGACCCGTGACAGAACCACCGAGCGAGATTAAGCCGAGCGTAGGAAAATCTCCCGCACGACGGTAACTCAATGTCTTATACTCCGCCGATATTTCGGGCATACCGAGCGACGGAAATATGTCGTGGAAGCAATATTCGTTTACATCGGTAAGCATCGCCCTCTCGCTGTCGAGCATCATCTTCGTCATACCGTCGGAATACGAAACATACATATTCGCCGCAAGCGGGTTGCGACCGATAATATACGCAAGCAGAAATTTAATCAGTGTCGTCTTTCCCGTTCCGGGCGGTAAACTAAATCCCAAATACAGGGCATTCGGGTCGTCCATGAAATTCTGTATCTTCGTTACGATACCGTGCTTGCCTTCAAGCACCTTTCGCCGAGGGAGCCAAAACCGCGCTTGCGGTTCTCTGTTCCACTCCATAGCGACCATAAAATCGTCGAAACTGTACTGCCCGGCGTAAAAATATGTCTGCTTTATCAGTTCGTACATATCCGCCGTCCGTATCTTCTTCGCTTCCGCACGAACCCACCGAACATAGCCGTCAACGCTCTTTCTGTCCTCAACGCTCATAAGAACGCTGAACGCATCTCGCAAACTCTCCTCCGTCTGATTCGGCAAACGCTTTATCTTCTCAATTACAGCAATCTCCATGTGCTACCTCCTAAAAATAAAAATAGAGCGTCGCTCTCTTTCGAGTAACGACGCTCTATCGGCGTTCTGTCATTTAATTGTGGGGCCAATAATCTTTTTTTCTGTGACCTCTGCCACCCGTTTTTCTGCGCTTCGGTTTATTCAACTGCTTTGCCAATTCCAATATTACACCAATCGGAAAATACAACACGCCCATCACGAATGTCAGACACCCTAACGGAGCAGGAACTTTTTTATTTCGTTTCATTTACCCTCCGCAGTTCGCCTTTCTGAAATATGTTCTACGACTAATCCCCAACCGAGCGCAAGCGTCCTCTATCGTTTCTCCTTGCAAACGACCTACACTCACTTCAATCTTCGGTCTGCCAAAACCACGACCCGTTTTACTGCTGACCTTCCTCCCGTCAACAACAGGCATAGCGGCAACACCTTCTTCTCGACGCTTCTTGTTTTTGTTCCATTCCTGCTCTGCTATCGTTCCGAGAACTTCGATTAGGATGTTGTTTACCATTTCCAATACCCAACCTTGTTCTGCCGGGAACTCTATCAGCGTTGTTGGAACATCCAATATTCTTACAATCACGCCCTTTTCCTTGAACCATTTGAGTTCATCAGTTATCAAGCACTTGTCGCGCCCGATGCGGTCGATTTCTTTGAAGTATACTTCGTCGCCCTTAACCAACAAAGATTTCATCCTTTCGTATTCGGGGCGGTCTTTCCTTCTACCACTTATCTTGTCTGCAAAAATGTTTTTTCTCGGTATTCCGTAGGTTTCTGCTATCTCAAATTGACGAGCGGGGTTTTGGTCTTTCGCGCTAACACGAACGCTCAAATATTTTGCCATTACCTACCTCTCCCTTCACCTCGTTCGGCGACATATTCCTTTCTGCCACCCTTTTTAGGTCGAGCGACCAATTCGTAGCCTAACACATCGAGTATCTCAATCACCGTGTTGGTTTTCATGTTCTTGTTTTTAAGTCTGTCGGAAAAAGCCGCCTGCGTTACCTCTAAATGAAAACGCTCTGCGATTCTTTCTATAATTTCAACTTGCCGAATGGTTTTCCCCTCTTCGTTTGTTGTGTTTGCGATTACTTCCAAAATAATCTCGTTAATTGTCATATTCATTCCCCTTTTTAGTTGCTATGGCAATATTATATCACGATGAATCTTGAATGTCAAGACCTATCTTGAAAAATCCTTTTTATTTTTTTCTCTACTGAAAGACATCCCCCCGCCCCCCGCGCTGCGCGCAAATCCCCCACACCCGGCACGACGGCACACGCGGAACGGGCAAAACAAAACAAGAAAAGAGCCGCGACCGTGGCGCACATGGTGGGGCCGGCCCCCGTCACAAGGCAAGCCGGGCGGGGGGGTGTAGCATGGGGGCGCGTCTGATACGGTGACGGGGGCGGGGGTGGCGCGGTGTTTTTGTGCAAAAGTGCCAAAAAGTATACTTTTTTACCCCCTTATTTTCTACAAGATAAATCTTGATATTTTTTCAAAAACCCGTTGAAAAATCAAGATAAATCTTGTATAATATAAATATCAAGATAAATCTTGAAAAGAAGGGGGGAGCAAATGAAAAACTATCTTGTTTGGGATGGCAGCCACAACGGGCGCGGGCGGGTGTTTGAAACATTATCAGACGCGAGAGCGTGGGCGGCAGCCATCCAAAAGAAAACGGGCGAATTTGTCGCCGTCACCGAGACCGACCGAAAAGCGACGCACAAAATCAAGCGGGGCGCATAACGCGCCCCCGCAAAAAAACAAAAAAAGAAAAGAGGAAAACAAAATGGAAAAATCTTATTTGAATCAGAGAACGAGCGAAACCACAGAGCGGGCAACGGTTGCGCTACAATGGCACAAGCGCGGCGATATTGTGCAAGTATGTATATTTGACAAGCGCGGAACGCTTGCCGATTTTGTAGCCGTGCCGGGCGCGACTATTGAAACGGGGCGCGAGAAGAGCGAGCGAGAAAACCGCGAAATTTGCAAACGCTACGCCGACGACCTTGCCGACTATGCCGACGGTATCGTCCACACTTGCAGGGAATGCCGCGAAACGGTCTACATACCAGACGACGCGCCGCGCTACCGCTGCCCGTGTTGCGGAAACACCGCCGACCGTGACGACTATATACCTCAAACGCTTTACGATTACCTGTCTGAATGCCTTGATATTGAGTTCCGCATAGGCAGCGACAAAACCTACAGAAGCGCGGAAATTTGCCTTGCGTGGGGCGGCCCCAATGTATACGTTGATACCGCCGAAAACGCGGTAAAACTCTTTTGGGGCGGCGACCGCGAAACATACTATATTAGCGGCGCGCTATCCGACGAAATAGACGACGTGTGCGAAATGCAATATGACTGTATGTGACGGAGGGGGCGCAAAAAATGTATATCAGAACAACAAAAGATATTTATATACTATGTTGGAGCGGCGAAGAAATCGACGAAACAGAGAGCCGCACGGACGCGATTTTTTTGAAAATGGAATATAACGCCGCATTTGGTGGCGGCGTGACAATTAAAAAAAGGAGGGTAAAAATATGTGGTTAAAACGATTTTTGATTATCCTTGTTGCTCTTCTTTATTTTCCTATCGGCGTTATTTTGACGCTTGCAAATAACTATAAAAAGTAAAAAAACAGCCCGCCACCGTGCGGGCTATCGGAGGTAAAAAGATATGTTTTCTAAATTCAGATGTTACAATGCACAAGAGCGCGCCGCCGTTGAGAACGCTATAAAAGCGTTGTTTTTCGCGGTGTTCCGCGAAGAAAAAGAAACTTTTGCCCTATGTATCAGCGACAAAAAAAGCGCAAGAACGCGCGCGGCATATTTTGAAGCCATCGCCGCTATGGTGGTATTGATAGACTTGTTTCCGCTTTTTGGAATTGATACCGACGCGCTAAAAGAAGAATACAACAACCGACGCACAGAAAACCCCGAAAAACTTGATCAATTTATCGCCGACAACTACCCGCACGACGGCGAAATCCCGATGTTTTGAGAGGGGGCGCAACAATGGACAGTAACGACCTTATTATAAAGCGCGGCGGCGTGTGCGTATTGTGGGCAATTACCGCGGGCGGGCTACATATTATTATCAGACAATCCCCGCGGGGTAACGAAATCAGAACGACCGACAACGAAATTATAGCCGCGCAAGTATTCAAAAGATATAGAAATAGATAAACAACGACCCCCGACGGGATAACCCGCCGGGGGCGTTTTTTGTTTCAGGTGATAACAACAAGGGGACCGGCCCCGAGCGTTAACGACGCACACGACCGCCATATATGCCCGTTACGGCGTTTTTGTGTGCGGGGTGGTATGTCTATACCCCGCAACGCTTGCGCGTCGTGTGCGGCGTTTTAGGGGCATTGTGGGCTATTGCTCATTTTACCATATTTTAACAGGAAAATAAAGGAAAATGCGAAAAATCGGTCAAAAATCGGTCAAAAATCGGGTCTTTTTTATGGCGGTCCCGCCCGCGCCACACAAGAATCCGCGTTCCAAAAGTCGCGAAAGTCGTGAAAGTCGTAAAAGTTGCGAAAGTTGCCAACCTAAAAGTCGTAAAAGTCGCGAATTTACTCGGGCAACTCGTCGTACTTCGCTTCGATAACATCGATAGGTGTATCGCTCTTCATGGTATTCGGCGTAACGACATACTCCTGCGTATCGCGATAGCCAAAGTTGTTTTTCGCAAGGAAGATACCCGAAACGGGATTGATTTTGCCGCTTGTCATATAGCCCTCCCAAAGAACTTCGAGAGAGGTATAAGCCATCTTAATAAGTTGCTTGCATTCTTGCGGAAGCGAAAGTTGCCTTGCTTGGTCGGTATTGATTTCCCAAAGTCGTCTACGGTCGATGCCGAGCGCAAGGGCAAGAGCAGCGACGGCGGGTTTCATATCGTGGTCGGCGCAGAGTTGAAAATACTCCTCTAAACGCCCACGCAGTTGCACGGGGTCTTTGATGTCGATGTCTGAAAGTTGCATGATGGCAAGGGCGAAAGTTGTAAATTTGTTGTTGTCGCCTTCGGGAAGGTCAACAACCGAGAGGGAAGTTTTTTGCGGTTTTCTGATAACTTGAAGTGCGTCTGATTTTTTCATGAATGTACCTCCTAAAAGTTGTATGTTGCAAGGTTGCAGGCAATTTTCACATCCCTTATATATATATTAAAATATGCGTGTTTTAGGGTGTTTTTTACTCTTATACTGAATAATATAGATTTTACTTGCAACCCTGCAACCAATATAGTAAAAAGCCAATAACGACGGGGGTTTTTGCGGTTGCAGGTTTATCTCCGAACCTGCAACAAACCTGCAACCACCTGCAACTTTTCGGGGT
>JAEIGA010017396.1_pt1 | contig 10953 bp, 5 predicted proteins | sample 9270691 | NCBI WGS metagenome assembly JAEIGA01 (sample SAMN17057246, study PRJNA624740) | gut metagenome | biome: biome; isolation source: fecal sample | host: Bos grunniens | place: China: Xizang | collected 2019 | reverse complement strand
GTTGAATTAATCAAATTCAATTTGTCTCGTTCTATTTCAGAATATCCATTCACTCGAAACTGATCTGCTTCCGTTTCTACTTTCCGTAAGCGAGCCCGGGCTTTTTCTAGCTGTTCAACGACCCTTCCGCGTAGTTCTTCTTCCATTCTGACTAATACTAAGAAGAAGGTGACTAAGGTAACTGCATTTATCTATGAGATCACTTTACGGCACTTGGTCACCGGACAGAGTGAGAACTGCTCAGCTTGCTTGCTTTCTGGAGATAGGTTTCAATCCTGGCTAAAAATTCGATAGAGAGAAAGAGATAGAGTCGTCTCTACTCTTTCTGTAATTGACTCCCTCCCGCTCCCAACCAACCTTTTCAAAGGAAAAGTCTTCCACTAGTGGGTGAGAGATATGAATCTGGATCCCGATCTTGTCTCACGGACTATCCCGTAGTGGTTCTGTGACCGCGCTCCAAATTGGATCTATTTCTTTGACACGGTCAACTGGCATTGGTTCAACTAACTGGCTGGCTGCTGAGCCCGAGCCTTGCCCTGCAGTCACTCCGCTGCGGGGGGCCGAACCTTCGCATCTACTCTCTCTCTTAGAGGATAACCATGCCTTCGCTATCGCAAGAATATAGCGATCGAAGAGCTATCGCTCAGCTGCTTCGCGTATTACGAAAGCCTATTGCCCGAAGGGGGCAGCGTAGGTAAGCGCAGGAGGCGTGCCCGAACCGAAGGGCAGCGGCAGCAGTGTGGTGTGGTTTGGTTCCAGGTGCTGCCGCTAGATTGAGATCTGCAGGGTGGCGGGGACTTCGACTGCCTTGTATCGGGTGAAGAAAAGAGGGCGGTAGGCTTAGTAGGGCTCGAACCTACAATATAACCGTTATGAGCGGTACGTTTCAACCAATTAAACTATAAGCCCTTACGGATCTTTACATGCAATTCTCTCACTTCGGGAAGAGCGGACGGAAAGAGAAGGCCTTTGCTCTATCTGCTTCTTCCTCTTCCCAGGAATGAACAATAGGAAAATGCAAATTTTATTTTTATTTCCAGTTGTTTTGTTTATAGATATAGAATAATCTAGAAAATAGACTATATATTATCTAATGAAGTAAGCGGCCCTTTCGCGACTCAAACCGCCGGTACGCTTTCCGGCTCGCAACGACTCAAACGGGCGGGGGCTCTCTATTTGCTTGCAATGCCGGCTGTTCGCCTTTAGTTAGAAGTGAAAGTAGAGAGCGCCGTTTGCCCTAAGAAAAAAGTATGGATGAAGTAAGAAAAAGTACATAAGGAGTAAGAAATAAAAACTTGGTTACGGGAACCGAAGGTTAGGCCGACTACTTTAGTAGAGCTAGACTTAAAATATTCTTACCCTTTCTGTCAATGTTGTAAATTCCCAGGATACTAATGTACCCTTCTTGTGCATACAGTTGCCTAACTGCTTTCTTCCTCCGACTTCTTTAGCTACTTTCGGCTTCCCCACTTCTGCATCTGTCGTATTCGGGAAAGCTTGCTTCATGGCAAGCATTTAGAAATCTTCCCCCGGAGAAACCTTCTCCACTCTCTGCTATCAGCTTTCTTCTCTTACGATATTTCGTCTAAAGGCAGGGAAGAGTCACTCACATCCCAGAAGAGTGAAGGTAAAGCAGAAATAATATCGTACTTCAGCGTGACGTCCAAGTATTGTGACTAAGGGAAGACGATCGGTATTCAAGAAGATGAAGCTGTAAGAGACCTTCCTACCTGCAGCTAACCTCCACTTCCTCTCCAACCAGTCGAGTTACTACGTTCCTCACCAGTGCAATCTTCCGTACTCTATGGTTGGGCAGTAAGACGTTTAGCCGACAACCCTCCGTCCACGAGTAGATATTTTTTATTGAATAGTGTAAAACCCAAACCCAGGAGCTCGGAGATTAGTGGCTAGCTTTAGTGGTCTTGTTCAGCTGCTAACAAGAATCGCTTTTCTCTTTCTCACTCCTTTAGACTAAAAGCGAGTAGGCCTTCTTCACTTATGTCATTTCCCTATATCTGTCTTTCTTTCCATTAAAAGCAATAGAAGATGCGTAAAAGCAAGCGATAGAAGATTCTTTCGAGGTCGTCCTTATCGCTGGTTCAAAGCTAGAAGCAAGACTCGGTCCAGTTCTAAGGCTAGGTCCAGAAAGGCGAGGCGAAGAAGACGAAGGAGAAATCGTAGGTGAAAGTTGAGGGGCTTAGAGACACTCGGGTGGGTTCTCACGCCAAGGTTCCTTTGTTTCGGGCAAGTCCAATTACAAACAAAAAAAAGAGAAGGTCAGTCCCGTACTCATTACAAATCTTAAGGATGGTACTCACTCGGATGGAAGAATCTCAGGTCGGTTCCATACCCGAACAAAGGCTAGACCGAAGGTCCCGTCCCACGAGTTATGTGCTTAGCTGAAGGTGGAAGTCACAAACGAATCCGCTGAATTAGCGGCTGATGAAGAGTTCCCTAGCTGGACGGTTTTGCACCGAGAATTCATGAATGAAATAGAATCGTATTTATTAATAATAGATTCGAGGTCCTATAGCTAGACGGCCGAGAATGAATGTGAAAAGAAGATGAAAGAATCGTGTGATACTATAGCTAGCTACGATCCCCTACAAGAGGAATCACTCGACTTAGCCCTTTGTCGGGCGGGCTTCTAGGACCCTACTTACTCATTTTTTATGCAGGAAGAGCCAACTGCTTTCTTTGGGGGGTACAATCTATTTCTTATAATTATAGTACACAACCTAGTCTCTTAATAAAGATAAGTTGGGGACATAGTCAACCTCCTACTATAAGAGCGATTCCCTGGGACCAGGATCGAGGGAAGGGGAAAGATTGAATCTTGAAAAGACTGAGCCCGGCTAGCAAGATCGGGAGGTTTAGTGTCCTCTTAAGAAGGAATACCCAACTTCTGGGGTCAGCTTCGATCACGAGGAGAGAAGAGCGGACCATTGAAAGTCTCAATTCCTATCCGCCCAAGGTGGAGAGTTCGATTTCAAATCCAACGATTTATATATCCTGCCTACGAATCTGCTATTACGCAACAAAACCCTTCTCCGCAAACTCTTTCAATAAAGCTTTGGATTACTCGCAGTTAGTGTTTCCTCCTTGGAGGGCTATGAACTCCCCCGCAGAGGGCCTGCAGGAGATGCTTCTTTTGCTGTTAATGGGCTCATAAGCTAACGGATGAGAAGACAGATTTTTCATTCAAGGGATCACCTTCCCGCCTCTACCACCGAATCCTGATGTCTGGAATCAGAGGTATGGGGCTCCCTTCGAGGTATTAATATACGATACCAACAAACAAAGGAATGGGAGCCGAGTCGAGACGTTGATGCTTCGAAGCCACCTCATTATACATTTATTTTCGATTCGATGCTTGTCCAAAAGGAACAGACATTTCAGCCACTTGGTTAAGTCATTCCATCGGACCAAAGGCACTTGATCACATCTATCTATTTGGAGAGACGGCAGGGGGCCGAATTCATCCTATCAGTCAGTCGATCGATCGGATCCAACCTCCTCCTAATTCATTAATTCTATCCAGCAGGGCTGAGAAACCAGAGAACGGAAGGGAACAGGTTGGCTTAGGGTTGTTATCAATGGAATTCTAGTGGGTCAGGGTCCTACCTGCCTCTTTAGTTCAGATGTCCCGAATGGAGGTTTCCCGAAGCATCGGGGCCTAAACGCGTCCCATTGACTAGCCGCGAAGTCAAATAAGTGGGTTAGCTGGCATCGAATGCTGATTGATGGGCAGATCAACCTTCGCCCGCAATTTAGCTACGATAGAACCAACGAGCGGATCAGAGGCGAACTATCCACCTTTCTTTCCAAAAAAGACAGACCAGATATCTCTCCAAATGAAGCTACGGGGCCGACTCCGACTCCGTCCACCACCCAAAGCTCCCGAGGCGCATCTATCAGAGAAGGGGAGTACGAAGCATCGAAGCTAACCCACTAATCCTAGTCTTATCGTCCCTGCCAGGGCATCGGCCTATCTCTTTAGACCCACCCTTCTGTTCCTAACTCGGATCGCCTTTGATTCGTAGCGAATGAGCCAGATCCAGGGGCAAGCTACGCCGCCTCTTCTTCTCAGTATGGGACGATTCTTTTCCTTTAGCAGTACCATCGAGTCTATCCATTAGCTCTCCTGCTCGAAAGAGGAATTAAGGTCTCGACGAGCCTCTCCATCTGAATATCTCGGCTTAACAAAGGCAGTCAGTTAGTTGATTCATTCCATCGACGGGCCTTAAAGAGAGAAGCAACAGGGACTGATCCCGCTCCGGATTCCATTGAAGGGGCCATCTAATCACCGAGCCAAGGCATATATTATTCTACATCTGTCGATCCGCCCTTCATGCCTGTTGGCTTAGCCCACCCACCACCCCGCTTTCAGGCCTATGGGCTTAGGTGCGCTACTCAAATTCATTACTTTCGAGTAATTCATTCAGAGTGCGCTGCTTTGGGCTCTGCTCGAAATGCGTCTGCTGCTTTCGTTCACGAGTCAGCCCAGTCCTTTCATAATGAAAGGTTAGGCCTTTCTTTTCAGGTTTATTCGGAATCAGAAGTCTCAGCCGACACAAAGGCAGTATATGCCACTGAAGCCGATACAACATAGGCTGAAAGATCCGCACTGATGAAGCTAGAGAGGAGGGCAGTGAAGGGTGATGGATGGAAAAGAGAAATATGCCTAGAAGCTATACTATAGCCCTAGAGCTATAGCTTGAAGCTAGCTTTGAAACAAGGAAACGGGTTGAGGATGTTGGATCGGGAAAGGCAGAAAGGAATGATATCGGTGGAGAGGGATAAGATAGGGCAGCAAATTCATTTGATTCCAAGGCGGTGGGGAGCACCACAGACACACGATAAGACCCGCCTCTGAAACGTATAGTCAAAGACAGGGACATAGTACCAGTGCTTTATCTTTGATTCAAAAAAGGAGAGGCTACAGAGTACACAAGAGATCGTAGCATACGTGCTGACACCGGATATAAGTCCGTCGTCACTCTATTACACTCAAATCTCTTACCGTGAGAGAAGCAGGCTCTTTTCACAACTTATACTTCTTTAGCACTCAATTCCTACCCAACGACTTTCGAGTGAATCAATGCTTAACGAAAGCGGGAATCTCTCTCTCTGATACGCCCAATAGTCCCGGAACTTCACTTTCTAAAGCCGAGACAGCAACCTGAGCCAGCTAAGCCTTCGATCTTCATTTGAGTAAATAAAATACTTGCTTGAAAGAAGGTGCAAACCGACTCCGTGCTTCAATTTCTGCTTCTAGTGGATTAGAGGGGCAGCAGATGCTCCAAGTCCGGACTGGACAGTGAAAGTAAGATGGTCAAGGGTAAACCAGTGGTGCATGATGAGTCAGATATCAGAGTCACAGATAAGTTTTATGAAGAAAGACATCAGCATGATCAGCAGGTGAAGTCTTCTCCACAGGGAGCAGTATCAAAGGTGTATTCAAGGGGGACACCTTTTACAGAAGGGCCCACTGCTTTCATACCTGGAGAAAGATCAGGACAGGGTTCCCGGCTTGATATGATCATGCAGCAGTTGTCAGGACCTTTGCAGACCATGAAACAAACCTTACAGGGAGCGAGCTGAGAAGAAAGCGAGCGAGCCCCATCGATCGGTGTAGTTGTGAGTGTTAGGTGGCCTGGCGAATGCTTAAAGGATGAGACCTTAGAATGAGAATTCGACCACATCCGAGCGAGTGAGCCTTAGAGTAGAGGGGGAAGGAAAGAAAGGCCGATCTAGGGAAGGTACACTAAGTGAGGTGGCTAGCTTTGTCCGACTGGGTATGGGCCCGGCTAGCGACCGTGAAGCGGTGCTCCTTTTTTTGATAGGGCTTCCAAGGTACAGGCTCAGAGCCCGGGAGAACAAGACCGGAGTCTATTTCTCTGGCTTGCTCTTCAAAAATACGGTGTATTCTCCTCTGCTTCCCAAGGGTATGATTCCCTTGTTCAGAAGTGGTGACGATTCTCTGTTAGGTTGGCTTTCTTCCCTCTTATCTTATAAGTGGTAGGTCGCTTATCTAAGTTGACGGTTGATCACAACTATATTTCTTAATCAAAATCACACGGAACACCCATTTGATAATCAAAAGATGTGATGTACAACCAAGTCCTATATTAGTGTTGAATAGAGAAATGAGGCGTAGCCAAGCGGTAAGGCAACTGGTTTTGGTCCTTTGATCGGAGGTTCGAATCCTTCCGTCCCAGAGCCGTACAATTCCCACCAGAAGAAAGAGATTCCATTTCCTCCTTCTATGAATTTCGTGCTTACTTCTTTGCCTAAACTTCAAGGTCAATAAATTAGCCCTAGGTCTGAAACTCGGTTTGCTTTCTCCTACAAAAGCTCTGTGGGTCTGTCTCCTACTACTCCCCCGATACGAGTCCTCCCCCTTTCTTTCCTCGTTTGAACCTCGCCTTTTCACTATAGTTGCTGCCATTGACTCACTTCCATATTGAGAGTGCTATAACAAGTTCGCTAACCAGGTCTCGCTATCCACTCTCCTAGCAAAAGAGAGAGCACCTGTTCGCTAGCCACTCTACTAGTTGAAGATAGAGAAGCCGCTTTTGCACCTGGGATGAAGCGCTGTCACCTTTCTTGAATCGATCCGTATGAGGGAAAGATCGAGTTAGCTGTACCGCCCGGGCTCATGGTTCCAATCCCAAAAGGGATTCTGCCCAGCCTTTCTATCTATCACTATCAGAAGTTTTAGTCTTCGAAGAGAGGACTGATTGCCATGGAGATGGAGTAGCGATCGAAAGACTAAATCCACTTCCCTCAAGTGCTTTCTTTCGGGGATGGATGAAAGGCTCTACCTATATCAATTTTTCCAATTGGGGATTTTCCTATAATGATCTCCATGAATAGATGTTTCCAACTATGGGTCTCGAGCAGTAGAGAAGAACGGCACTACCTAGTGGTAGAAACAAAGAGCAAATAAAAGTCATCTTGTTCACAGCGGATATGCTTCTTTACCACTGCGTTTCCCCTTTCACGAAAGATAGATCAAAATCGACTATCACTAATACACAGAATCGAATCCATATGGTTTCTATTCTGCAGACTAGAAAAGAAGGGTACTTGCTCGAGCCAAGCCATAAGTAAGAGATTAGATTCATTTATGTAAGTGATTTCGGGTCTAGGTTCGGTGAACCCTGCTTCCATACAATAGAGTCGAAGGATAGCTGTATAGCTAAGGTGTAAGGGTCAATTTGTGCTGCTCTTGCGGGTCCAACTCCTGTGTCCTGTCTGTCCTTCGTAGGCGGGCTGGCTGTTCCCGAGAAAAAGTGGAAGCACCTTTAAAGTAAAGGCGTTGATCGAGGAACAGAGGGCGATGATCGAGGATCAAAGGGCCACGATTGAAGAGTTGAAGGCTAGGTTCCAGATGGAAAACGAGAGTGCGGGCGGGAACTTCTTCCAGTTAGGTTGCTAGCCAAGGGTGGTCGTAGATCAGGCAAGGTTTTGGCTCGCAATAAAGCTAGGGTCCTGATCGAGCAACTAGTAGTCCTATCTATCCACCTCTCCAAAGACAATATCTTGAGTACCTATGATGGTGACCACATCTGCTGGCATGTGATGTTTGGACATAGAATCGAGTCCTTGTGAATGGGCAAAGCCAGGTGCTCTTATTTTACGACGGTAGGGACGATTGCTTCCATTACTGACCAGAAAGACACCAAATTCTCCTTTAGGTGCTTCAACTGCGGTATAGGTAGAAGGAGCTGGTACGGAAAAACCTTCTGTATAAGGTTCGAAATGGTGAATTGAGGTAGAGTAGACCGATGATCCTGTAGTCGCCGGCTATTGAAAGAAAAAGCTTGCATCTGCTCTCGTTATTATATAACCGGTCTCATCTCTCTCCAGACCTAACGTGATAGTTTCCCATCATAGGGCTTTCTATCTATAGATTGAGCCATTACCAAGAAGCTAATTCGTTCAGAACTCAGTTGACTGCTTCTATAGATAAGGCGGAGCGTCCTTGGCTCAGTATTATAGCACATAGGGCTTCGGCGCTACTACAGCGCCTCGCTATGAGAATGAGGCTTTGCTAACGTGTTGCGTTGTCAGCTTTGCTATCGACGCTTCGTTCCGCTTCGCTAACGCTCGGCTAAGTCTTGAACCTTCGCGCTGACCGTTCGCTTTCTCAGTAGCAAAAGCGCTTCTCTTTGCCCCTTAAGTAGAAGGAAAGATATTATTGGTTTTCTTGCTCCCGCTTCCTCATCTGCGTTCGTCAAGGCAACTTTGCTCTTTGGGAGGTGAAAGAGCGGTTGAAGCGGACATTTCAAAATGACAGCATCAAAGAGTTATATATATATACGGTTACGGTTATCCCAGAATGCGTTCCGGAAAAAGGGGCCTACTTAAAAGAAAGGGCGGGCACTCTTCTGATCTACGACCACCCTCAACCCACTACCCTAAATAGGAAGAAGGGTACTTTACAAATAGGGCTAATTGCTTCGCACCTGACTGTGATAGCCCTCTCGATACCTTATTAGAGCTTTGTAACTAGTGGCCGGTTTCCTGTCGCTAGAACCTTTTCGCAGTGCACGGAGCCTCAACGAGGAAGGTGCTAGTGGTTTATCATTGGGTCAATACCCCTGCCGGGTTCCTCTTTTTGTGCTACTCCTAGGGCGGGAAGAAGATAAGAAAAGGCAAAGCTGATCTACGACCACCCTCTTGCTTCTAAAGACTGCCCTCTCTCGGCTGGATGTTGGCTCAGCCTACTACAAGGATCCCGTATATCCAGCAACCCAACCTATACAAAGAAAAACTTCTGTTTTCCCTTTACTAGTAGGGGGGTCCCGTGGTTCCTATGCCGCCGCGTTTCCCGGTCCTTTTCTTTTAGTGCTTCGACCCGAAGCGATAGCTTCTAGCTAATTCAGTGGATAAGATGGCTGCGCTCCAGCTCACTCAAGAATGGGACGACAGTGGTCCGCCGGCAAGCTCGTTCTGATCTTGGACGCAGTACATTGGAATCCTGAAGCACCACCACGAACGCTACCGCGCGTCCGCCTGCGGTGCGGTAAGGCACCACCCTGTTGTGCCAGCAGCCAACTCCGGCGTGTCAGCTTAGTTATCCTCATCAAGCCACTTACTTGATGTCTAGCTTTCCAACTGATAGACGGTTTGCTTTCTTTTCCCCCAGATCAATGAAGAAAGAAGTCCGTTGACTCTTCCGAAGAACCGGAAGCGAAGCGCTATGCCGGGGCGGGGGACGAGAAAAGAAAGGGCTCCGAATCAAAAAATGGAGGTTCCCAATGCTTCTCCACGCTCAACGAGATGCGCCAACCTCGGGATGCTTTACTCCTAACCCCTAAAGGTTCCGAGACGGAGCTTAACCTGAGTCTCGGTTAAGAACGGCGATGATCTACGTTTCACACGGCGCACGATTCCATGGATAGTTTCATTCGATATCGTGATGGAGGACATAGCTTACGATCATCGGCTTTGATCATGCCACTAGGCATTTGATTAAGACATTGCACAATGATCCGAACACTTTGTCGCATCTCTTCGATACGGATACAGTAACGATCATAGCGATCTCCTCTGGTACCTACTGGTACGTCAAAATCCAATTTGTCATAAACATCGTAAGGTGCTGCTCTTCGCAAATCCCAGCATACCCCCGGTTGGGATGGGTAGGCCCACCACTTCACTTTCACTTAGGCCCGAGCCAAGTCAGTGGGGGGACCCTGTCGGGCTCCTCCCCCCCCCACAAAATACACAAACTGTACGTGAGAGTTTCCCTTCATACGGCTCGAATCATTCTCAGATGCCCCGAGAGGCATCCTTTCCTTGTTAGCTTGGTTCACGTGCGCGCAAATGAGCACCGGCCGCAACAGCAGGAAACTATGACCAATAGAGTCAGACACTTAACTACATCCGCACGCAAAAGGAATGTGGTTCTGGTTGAGGCTTTCTTTCCCTTATTAGTATTAGGGGGCGCAGGACGTTCGCGGGGTAGGCCCGATTCGACCGACTTTTGGATAACAAGAAGGCGAGCTGATCTCCTTTGATCAAGGAAAAAGCCCAGTCAGCCACCAACTCGGTGCAGGTCACGTGACCTACAGCTCGGCCTTCGCTTTTTGAGGCTTCCTTTACCTACATTTCTATGTGCCCGCAGCACTTCCATATAGAGAAAGATAGGCTTACCATGTTCCATCAATAGCACCTAACCTATGCCGATTTTGGCGGACCGTGCTCCACCCCGGTGAACTCATGCGGTTCCGACGTGCCCAGAGGCCAGAGGCGAATCCGTTCACGGTCCGTAGGACCAACACCATTCGAAGGTGGGCGGCCCGCCTAGAACAGTCATGTTTGACTGGGCTTACACACATTCGCTCACTTACGCTGTCCCCCCTCAGCTCACCCTAGCCCCGGTCCTTCTTCTAACGTAAGCTCCAAGGCTTCACACTAAGTCTTCACTGACATAAGATGCATGCTTAAGTAGGGTCAGGCAGAACCGTTGTTGCCTGATGGGAACTTCCCCCATATTGCTATCAATGTCTTCATGTCGCACGACCTCTTAACATTACACCACTGAATCCCCAATCCTTTGCTTGCTGTGCAGTGACAGTACCAATATCCACTAATCGTTGTTTCCAGATACGGTTGCCGGTTGACATCTCTTCTAATTCATCGATACGAGAAGCAAATTGTTGTGTGGAGGAATCAATATCTCGACATAAGCCAAGAGGCAGATCTTGTGCCACTCCACCTGGTCGTATGAAACTGGCATGCATCCTGGCTCCCGGGACTCTTTCATAGAATTCCAACAATTTCTCTCGCTCCTCAGAAGCCCACAGGGACGGAGTTAATGCTCCCACATCCATAGCATGAGTAGTTAAAGCAAGTGAATGATTTGAAATTCGAGTTATTTCACGGAATAACACTCGTATATATTGAGCTCGTAATGGTACCTCGCAATTCAAAAGTCTC
>JAEIGA010017395.1_pt1 | contig 10953 bp, 10 predicted proteins | sample 9270691 | NCBI WGS metagenome assembly JAEIGA01 (sample SAMN17057246, study PRJNA624740) | gut metagenome | biome: biome; isolation source: fecal sample | host: Bos grunniens | place: China: Xizang | collected 2019 | reverse complement strand
TTCATCAATGGAAATAGAAGCAAATGGTCCTCATCCGATGTTGCCAAAGGGGTGGGAGAACTTGTCGGAAATGTAAACTCGGTCATCTCTATCGGCAAGAATTCAATGACGTTCGCAATTAAGCCGCACGAAAATTTCAGCGGCAAACTAAACAACGGGGACGGACTCTGTTTTGTAACCAAAAGCGGAGAAGTCGTCGGTGTAAGGGCCGATGTTGTCAACGGTAACAATGTAACTTCCAAGCCATTGAACACTTTGACCAAGGGGGCTACAATCTATCGTAACTTCAATCATAAGTTTGAGAAAGAGATTGAAAACAATCTGCCACAAAGGCTCATTGATACTTACCTCGATATCACATTTACTGAAAACTACGAATGTATCATTGAGGCTCACGCCGAAAGCGGTGTTTCATCCAGAGCCATTATAAGTGGAGAGGTTGCCCAAAATAAAGAGTTGGCACTCAGCAATATCGTCTCACAACTTGGCAAGACCAGCGGATTTTTCAAATTCTCAGTAAGAAATACTTTTGGGGAGAATATCCCTTTCATTCCTGCGAAGAACCTCAACTCTTTGCGCCGTGAACTTGCTCAGGATATGGTGATTGTACCACCGGAGGAGAATGACAACATTTTTGTTCCGACAGCCCCTTGGGACGAATTGGACAAGAGCCGTATCATCCTTCCACAAAGGAGAAAATATCTCAATTGTGCCAATGCCCTTTCAAAATCTCTCTACAAGGAGATAGGCATCGATGCTGCTGATGCATACGAATTGACCCCTTCCGACGAGACAGAACTTATGCGCACAAAGTATTGCATAAGAAATGAACTTGGACTTTGCCCAAAAATCAAAAAAGGGGAAAAGGCACTACCATTGATATTGGTAAACAATTCCAAAAAGCTTAAAGTGAGCTTTGACTGTGGCCTCTGCGAAATGAGCATTACCCCATATAGAGGTAATTAGCGAGGTTGCAGAAGGCTATTTTGGCATTGACATTTCCTTCCACTGCCTCACGGGTGCGTTCCAACGCGCTTACCCACAAGGGGATGCTCTCTTGATTTACTTCCTTTGAGAGTCGTTCTATATGAGGAAGTTCTGTTGGAGTGGCATTTGATATTTGAGGTATCCCTTTTTGCAACATCAGGATTTTGCGTAAAAGTTCCTGTGCATAAATACAGAAACCTTTTTGCTTCTCCCGACCCATTTCCACAATTGCATCATTGTTTTTCAACAGTTGCAAAAGATTCTTATGAGAGGCCGCCTCGAACATTGCCACTGCCTCTGAGAGATATTGGACCCCCTCAGTGACACTTGCCACAGCAGCGATGGCCTCACCCACACTGCCGTTGGATGCCCTCGCAAAGCTTATCGCTTCCTGCTCATTGAGCGAATATTTCCTCTGAAGATATGCTGATAGAACCGATGCCTCAACAGGATGAACTCTGACAACCTGGGAGCGGGAACGGATTGTTCCAAGGACATTTTCTGGAGAGTGACTCACGAATATAAAATATGTCCCTTCGGATGGTTCTTCCACTATTTTCAGCAGACGGTTCGCCGCCTCTGTATTCATCCTTTCGGGGAGGTATATGAGCATATATTTGTTATACCCTTCGTATGATTTCAAAGAGAGCTTGGATAAAACCTCCTTCGCTTCAGCCACACTGATAACTCCAACTTTGTCCTCAATTTTAATCTTTTGATACAACTCTTTTTCAAGAAAATAGGGATTCTCTTCCACGAGTTCCCTCCATTGGGACAGAAAGTGGTCGCTGACAGGCTTTTTGTCAGAACCCGATCTGGATGTTGCATTGACCGGAAAGACTATATGCACATCGGGATGCATACCTTTGGAAATTTTCTTGCAGACAGGACATTCTCCGCAAGAATCTCCGTCAGAAACTTTATTGCGGCACGCCAAATATTGGATAAAAGCAAGAGCCATCGGCAACGCCCCGCAACCATCCTGCTCTACAAACATTATAGAATGGCCCACTCTTCCGTTTTGGACCATATTAATCAACCTCTCCTTCAGGTCACTGTTTCCTATCACATCCTTGAACTGCATCTTCGGCCTTTGATTTAGATTACTCGGAGACAAAATTAACTAAAATATTGAGATTTGCTGTAAAACACAATGGTGATTTATATTGCCAAAAAGGACGACTGAAAAGCTTTTTACTTCCCCTCAATCGTCCCATAAGCCAAAAGCGTGCAGAGCATCTTTACGATGCCGTCCCTACCTGACTACTTGCGTACCCCAATACGCCTATAGTAAGCTGAGACTTTCTCGGTCTTCCCAAATCGAACCCTTGTGTAAGGCTTCACTTTAAGAATAATAGGTACTCTTACTTCAACCTGAAGTATGAGACCAGCGTAAGAATCGTCTTTTTTCTTCATGATTAACGTTGGATTTTCGTAAAAGACATTCTGGAGATCTCAATGCTCCCTCGTATGAAGTACACTTTTGGCTCTATGTCTAAAAAATAAGGCATTTCAGTTGGGGCTGAAATGCCATACTTTATTATCCAACGTCTTCCATAAAGACTCAACAAAGATACTAATAATTCTCAGACCCACAAATTTAGTTTGTGATATGTTATTCAAACTTAAAATTAACTAAAATTTTTATCTTTGTAGATTATTGTCAATTATGGAAGAAAAAAATATTATATATGATTGCTCCCGCGGTTGCATTACAGAGAGAACTGAGCAGGGAGAACTTTTGTGCCAATATAGTCCAGGATGCTGCAAATTGAAGAATTTCAATTGGTTAAGCGGAATCCACGACAGCAAATTGGCTTCGTTATATGAAGTAAGGTTTAAGAATACCCGCAAAGCTGTCTACGAAAACACATCGGGTCAGTTGCTGAAAACCGGCGATATGGTCGTAGTGGAGGCTACCACAGGCCACGATGTCGGCATTATCACTTTGGAGGGTCCGATTGTTGGTCGCCAGCTCTTGCGCCACAACATTAACCACGAAGAGAAAGAATTCAGAAAAATATATCGCAAAGCCCGCCAGCTAGACCTCGAAAGATGGCAGGAAGCCATTGCCAAAGAGCACCACACGATGATCCGTTCAAGAGTGATCGCCGCTGAAATGGGTTTGGATATGAAGATTGGAGATGTTGAATATCAAGGAGATGGAACAAAAGCCATTTTCTACTACATCGCAGATGAAAGAGTGGACTTCAGACAGCTTATCAAAGTATTTGCAGAAGAGTTCAAGATAAGAATTGAGATGAAACAAATCGGTGCAAGACAGGAGGCAGGGCTCATCGGAGGATTGGGTGTCTGCGGCAGAGAATTGTGCTGCTCGAAATTCATCAACAACTTCCAGTCGATTTCAACACAAGCTGCAAGGTGTCAGGATCTTTCCCTAAATCCCCAAAAACTTGCAGGACAATGCAGCAAATTGAAATGCTGTATCAACTATGAAGCTCCTGTTTATATTGATGCCCAGAAGAGATTCCCATTTGTAAATGCCCCATTGGAACTGCAGGACGGACAGGCATTCCTTATCAAGAGTGACATTCTCAAGGGAATTATGTGGTTCTCATATCAGGAGGGCAGTTTTTCAAATATGATTCCTCTTACAGCTTACGAGGTAAAACAAATCATAAATGAGAATAAAGCGGGCAGAAAACCTGCTACTATCCTCAAAAATCAGGAAGAGGAGAAGAAAAATGACTTTGTAAGTTCATTGGGAGAGGACAATATCAACCGCTTCGACGAAAAGAAGAAAAACAAGAACAAAAAGAAAAAGAGGAAACCTTCAAACAACAAAAATCAGGACAAAGCTCCTCAAGGACAACAGGGAAATCAGGGACAACAAAACCCCACTCCAAAACAGAAAAAGAATGAGTAAAAAAGGAATTACAGCACTGCTTCTACTAGTTATGACAGCCATTGCCGGTTGCCGCAACTACCCGAATAATAGCAGTTTTGAGTTTCACTCATTCAGTCAGGAGAGTGGAAATGTAGCCCCATTTGAAGTCGAAATGAACGATTCGACTACCTACGACCTCTATCTATATACCCGATACACATATCAATATGAATCGGGGAAATTGCCCGCAGTTATCACCATAACTTCACCCAATGGAAAAAGGGGGACAGAGACCATCGAACTGGAAGGCAATCTTCAAAACATTGAGGGATACATCTCAGATGAAGAGAATGACACCACAGAGGGGGTAAAACTATCCAAATCGTCAGAATACTACGACATTAAAGTCCTGTACAGAAGCAATATACATCCTGTTGAAAGCGGGAAATGGAATATAGAGATCTACATACCGAATATTGATAATGTATTGGGTGTCGGAATAGAAAGTGTAACAATAGCAGAGAAATAGCAGATGAGCGGAAAAGACAAACTAAGAAAATTCAGAGAGAATGAAACATTTGAAAACCTTTTGCAACCGACCACAGCAGAAGTTTTTCAAAAAGACCATCCTATGAAAGGGAACTGGGGCGAAAAAATGTTTGGCAACAACAACCCCATTATTCTTGAATTGGGTTGTGGCAAAGGGGAATATACCATTGCATTAGCTGAGAAATTCCCTCAAAACAATTATATAGGAGTCGATATCAAAGGGGCAAGATTATGGAAAGGGGCAAAATATGCCACCGAGAAATCACTTAAAAATGTGGCATTCCTCAGAACGAGAATCGAATTTATCGATTCAATTTTTGCCCAGGGCGAAGTTTCTGAAATATGGCTTACATTTTCAGATCCCCAGCCTAACAAACCCAGAAAGAGATTATCTTCACCTCTGTTCCTTGAGAGATATTCACACATTCTGAAAGAAGATGGTATCATCCACTTGAAGACAGACAGCCAATTGCTGCACGAATATACCCTCGAGACCATTGAGAGCGAAAATCACATTCTGCTCGAAGCCAATAATGACATTTACGGAACAAACCGTGCTGAAAATGACGACATCCTCTCGGTCAAGACCTTCTACGAAAAGCAGTTTCTTGCCAAAGGAATGGCCATTACATACGCCAAATGGAGATTAAGAAAGTAGCAGAGAGTCTGCTATTTTTAACAATGCATCCTTATAATAGGAATCACTAAGTGCGCCAAGAGACTCTTTTGCCTGAGAAAGAATCTCACTCAGACGGACCTTAGCAGATTCCAGACCATTATTCTTATAGACAAACTCTTTGATTTGCTCTATAAGAATTTTATTTTGCTCTTGTTGCTCCTGAGATTGGGCAAGAGGTACGATTTTACCCATTTGAGACCTGATGAATTCAGCCTGGGAAGGATCACTCTCCATTGCACACAACAACGGCATAGTTATCTTCCTCTCCTCTATATCGCAGCCACTGTCTTTTCCAGTCTCTGAAGACGGGTAATAATCAATAATATCGTCTCTGATTTGAAAGGAGATACCCACCAAATGGGCATATTCAGTCAGTGCATTTACAATCTCAGAAGTAGCACCCGAAACTATCGCAGCACACCTTACAGATGCCACAAACAACGATCCGGTCTTTCTTCTGATAATATTCAAATAATCTTTTTCGGCAGTGGTCAATGAGTCTGCAAAATCCATTTGCATCATCTCCCCTTCTGCCAACTCTTCCAATGTTCCGGCATAACATCTGAGTACTTCATTGGGACACTGCTTTTCGAGCAAAAGAGCCAAGGCACGAGTCAACCAGAAATCTCCGATAAGAATAGAAGCCCCGGGAGAGAAAAGTTTGCTGACAGTCTTGTTTCCCCTGCGCTGTTCACTGTTGTCCACCACATCATCGTGGAGCAAACTGGCTGTATGAATCAACTCTGAGGCGGTAGCACAAGCCACTGTCTGTTCATTGATAACACCACTGCCCGCCATCGCACTGACAAAAGCGAGCAGGGGTCTTATCTGCTTACCCGATGTATCAAAAAGATATCTGTTTATCCTGTTGAGCATATCACTCTGAGAGTCCAATGTACTGCTCAACAAAGATTCAAAGGCAGACCAATGTTCTGCAAGATGTTTTTTGATTTCGGATATATTGTTCATTTCCTTTTAAGGTTTTATTCGTTAGAAGATATAAGCCAAAGACAATGAGCCTCCGTTGAATTTCGCTGTCTTAAGGTTATCAACCATTGCCTCAAGATCTGTTTTGAATGATTTGTTCAAATCCCAGTTCCATTTGAATGCCACCTGGAATTTCCAGACATTCACACCAAGACCAAGACCTACACCATATTGGAACTTGTTCCACTCTTCAGCACCGATAAAGACACCATCCTGAAAAAGTCCGTAACCGATAAATGGAGATACAAACACATAAGGTTTCACAATGTCAAACAGGCTGATACCCCATTGGATATTTACAGGGAGTCTCAAAGAACCGCCTTTGATAGTAGCATTCTCGGTATTGACACCTTGCTGAACATAAAGCAATTCGGGTTGAACTTCAAATCCAAGAGGAAGGTTAATGGACATCAGACCGCCCACGTGGAATCCGGTATAGGTCTTCAAGAAACCTTTATCCTTCATTTCGCTGAAACCGGACATATTTGTAAAATCCATACCTGCTTTCACACCAAACTTAAAAGTCTGAGAATAAGCATTTATTGAAAATACAGCTGCGAGAAGAGCCACAACTGCCAATGATAAAGCCTTTTTCATTTCACTAAATTTATAATTATAAAAACAAGGGGTATCAACTTTTCGGCTGACACCCCATTATCAATTACTCGATAGATGCCATCTTTTGAACGATTGCACCTTTTGTGGTTGAGCCGACCATTTTGTCTTTCATCTCACCACCTTTGAAGAATAGCAAAGTAGGGATGTTTCTGATACCATATTTCATAGGAACTTCTGAACAGTCATCTACGTTTACTTTAGCGATAAGCCATTTGCCTTCATACTCTTGAGCCAATTCGTCAACAATAGGAGAAAGCATTTTGCAAGGACCGCACCAGGGAGCCCAGAAATCCAACAATACAGGAATTTCAGATTTAATTACCAATTCCTCAAAATTTGAATCATTAATTGTTACCATAATTGTAAATATTATTATTAAAAAAAGAATACAAGTGATACTTCCAGATTTCGGGTCGAGCCATTGGAATCCTTCGAAGAGGCCTCCCCTCTGGTCATACCTTCATCATACATAAGTTCAATCGGGACAGATTTGGCAAAACTCCAATTATATTTTACCTGAACCTGAAATTTCCAAAAATCGATACCGCCACCTACGCCGATACCATAATCGAATCTGCTATACTTATCCCTGGAGAATTCATCAGACTCGTGCAAAGCATAACCGATATAGGGTGAAACCATCACAAAAGGACGCAAAAGAATCAAATCCAATCCGACCTGAAGGTTCACAGGCAAATGGAGATAGCCTATTGAATTTTCGCCATAAGGAGTCTTATAGCCTCCCGACAAATAGTAAAGTTCCGGTTGTATAGTCATTCCCTGTACAGGGAGAGCAAAACTTGTTACAATTCCGGCACTGAAACCGACATTTGAAGAAAAATAGTCTGACAGAGACGAATTGCTGAAATCACCCAGCGAAGAGATATTCACTCCACCCTTGATACCGAAGGTACAGATGGAAGCTCCTCCCGATGATTTTTCCTTATCTGAAGCCGATAAAGAAACCACCGAAAGCAAAGCAATCGCCAACATCATTAACTTTTTCTTCATAGCCTTATAATTTCTCTGCGAAAATAGCAATTTATTTGTTTTTCACCAAAAAGGCAAGACCACCTTCTGAAGTCTCTTTATAAAGACTTGGCAAATCGTGTCCTGTCTGTTTCATTGCTTCTATTACTGTATCAAAACTCACCATGTGACGTCCATCCGACATCAAAGAATATTGTGTTGCATCCATAACACGAGCAGCAGCAAACGCATTACGCTCAATACAAGGAATTTGGACCAATCCGCAAACAGGATCGCAAGTAAGTCCGAGGAAGTGTTCCATTCCAATGGAAGCAGCACACTCAACCTGAGGAGCAGTACCGCCAAAAAGTTGTGTAACTGCCGCAGAAGCCATTGCACAAGCAGAACCCACCTCTCCCTGACAACCAACCTCAGCCCCTGAAATAGAGGCATTCTGTTTAATGATTGAGCCTATCAGACCTGCTGTAGCAAGTGCCTTGAGAATTTTCTTATCAGAATATTCATAGCAGGTATGAATCAGATTCATAGTTGCTGGCAAGACCCCACACGAACCGCAGGTTGGAGCTGTCACAATGATTCCCCCCGCAGCATTCTCCTCCGAAACGGCCAAAGCATAAGCAAACATAAGTCCGCGTCTGTACATCGAAGTTTGATAACTCTTGGCGTGCTGGTAGTAAGAATATGCCTTTCTGCGGACATTCAGTCCACCCGGAAGAACACCCTCTTCATCAAGTCCCCTCTCGATGGCCGCCTTCATCACCTTCCACCGTTCATTGAGAAAATCCCATATATCAGACTCCTCATATTTTGCGACATATTCCCAGAAATTACAGTTCTGTTCATTGCACCAAGTAAGGATATCTGCCATTTTGGTATCGGGATAGATATGTTTGTTCGGTTCTCTTTTGCCTGTCTCACTGATATCTCCACCACCGATGCTGAAATAGACCTTCTCCAGAATCAGATTGCCATTTGAGTCATAAGCCTGGAACCTCATTCCGTTAGGATGCTCAGGCAGAAACTCTTTGGGTTTCCAGAGAATCTCAGTACTGCATTTGTGTTCATCACGAAGTGTCTCCAACAGAGCCACATCTGTAAGGTGGCCTTTTCCTGTAGCGGCCAGGCTGCCATATAGTGTAATAACATACGAAGATGCCTCAGGAGTCAACTCCCGAAACATCTCCGCTGCTTTTTTAGGGCCCATCGTATGACTGCTCGATGGACCTTTTCCTATTTTGAATATCTCCTTTATGCTTTCCATATAAGCACAAAGATATAAGAAAATTTAAACGGTCTGCTCAATATTCCAAACAAATGCTCTTACACCGACCTCTTTATTTCTGTTGTCGAGCTTTTGAACAGTTTCAAGCAACTCCTGAACCCTGTCGTCCTCGATTACGGTCATAACAGCCGAATTCATCTCGGGCCAGGAGTGGGTTCCTCTGCGAGGCTCTCCCCCATTTGTTCCGCGGCCCTGCACCTGTTCAAAAAATGTAAAACCACTTATCTTCAGACAATCAAGCAGATATTCCACCCTCTCTGTGTTAGCTTGATTGAATACTATAAATACACATTTCATATTAAATCCTTTTTACTTTTTGTTTTGAGGGCCTTCATAATGAGATGAAAGCTGCATAAATATAAAGTTCTTGCGGTTTTGAGCCTCTTTATCGCGTTCACCGTGACGGGACATCAAAGCGTACATCACAGGAACCACAATCAAGGTGACCAAAGTAGAAACCAAAAGACCACCGATAACCACAACACCCATAGGTCTCCACATCTCTGAACCTTCACCCTGGCTCAACGCCATAGGAAGCATACCGAGCAATGTGGTAAACGCAGTCATCAATACAGGACGGAGACGTGACGCACCTGAAAGGGCAATCGCCTCATTAAGTTCATATCCTCTGTCACGCATAAGGTTGATGTAGTCCACAAGGACAATACCGTTTTTCACCACAATACCCACGAGCATAATGAAACCTAAAGCACCGATCATATCCAATGAGGTTCCTGTCATCCACAAAGCGATAATCACACCGGTCACCGCAAAAGGAATTGAGGTCATAATAATTGCAGGCTTGTTAAATGACTCAAACTGAGAAGCCATCACAATGTAAACCAACAATACGATAAGAGCCAACAACATACCCATATCTCCGAAAGTCTCCTGCTGGTCTTCATAACTACCGCCAAGACGGACAGTTATACCATTAGGTGTACCGAGTTTGTCAATCTCTTTTTGAATTTCCACAGCCAACTCCCCAAGAGAAGTTTCGTATGCCATAGAGGTTACTTTCACAATTCTTTGACGCGATTTTCTGTCAATCTGAGGTGGAGCCCAATATTCCTCAACGTGTCCAAGTTCTTTAACCTTGACAAGTTTGCCGGTCGAAGTAGGAATTGACATATCCTCGATATCTGTAATCGAGTTTCTGTTTTTCTCTTCCAGACGGACCAGAATATCATATTCGTCACCATCATCCTTCAAGAAACCTGAAGCCATACCATTAACCCTGTTTCTGATATAAGATGATACAGTAGCAGTATTCAAACCGTGATAAGCAAGTTTCTCCTTATCCAGAACCAAGTTCAATTCAGGACGGTCCTCATCTCTGGAAATGTTGACGTTACGGGCGTCTGAAACATTCGCTACAATAGCGTTTTTCACCTCCTGCGCATAGATATTGGTCTGGTCAAAGTTAAATCCGTAAATTTCAACATCGACTGTTTGAGCACCACCACCAAAACCACCTGAGACATTACATTGGTAGTCAATGATTTCAGGATAGTTCTTCAATTCCTGACGGAGAACCTCAGCAATTTCAAAAATGGTACGCTCTCTCTGATACTTCTTGTTACATCTAACAGTCATTGAAATCTTATTGTTGGTTGTAGATGAGAACAAAGCAGAAACCCCTGCATCATCATTTGAACCACAAGAAGATGAAATCATCTGAATTTCAGGAACAAGAGCCATAAATCTGGTCTCAAGAACACGTGCTGTCTTAGCAGTTTCTTCAACACGGGTACTACGAGCAAGCTCCACGGTAACATTCAAACGTCCGTTGTCGGCCTGTTGCATAAAGTCTGTACCGATTTTACCCATTCCCGCAGGAATCAACGAAAGGATAAACGCACCCAGAATCACAGCCATAGTAATGAACTTATGGTTCAAACAAGCTCTAAGAGCTTTAGCATAGAATCTGTCAAGTTTGTCCAATGCACCTACAACATATCTCTGATACCAGTTGTTTTTAGGAGCAATCTCTTCGATCTGACCTCTCTCGTT
>JAEIGA010017394.1_pt1 | contig 10954 bp, 8 predicted proteins | sample 9270691 | NCBI WGS metagenome assembly JAEIGA01 (sample SAMN17057246, study PRJNA624740) | gut metagenome | biome: biome; isolation source: fecal sample | host: Bos grunniens | place: China: Xizang | collected 2019 | reverse complement strand
TTATTACTACCCGCCTGCTCCAATCGGGCATTCACTTCGGGCAGCATACCGCATAGCGCCTCGCCATAAGCGAACAGATCGCCATCGTTATTTATAAATACGGGAATTCCGAACCTCTCCTCCAAGAACGGACCGAGTGCCACACCATCACGGAACGATGGGAAGTTGGGCAGATATCCGCCACCGATAACGCCATTAGGATAATCGGCCGGGCCTGGGAATGCAAAACTTATTGCAACTGGCTTTTCTGGCAACTTGTCAAATACTTGCTTGAACCCATTTACCATATTTGCTAAACACAAATCAAGGTCATGTGATTGTGCAGGAACTGATACAGGCTCAATGATAAACTCCCCAGCTTGCATTGCTCCAAAAACGAAATTAGTACCACCTGCATCGAGAGTGGCAACTATGCGATTGTCTTTCTTGTACATGGTTATATATGTTTTATCTTGTTATACTCTTTGTATATTCCTTAATAACATCAATGGTTGTCGTGTCGCAGTCAAAAACCGAGTACCAACCTTGTGGTTCGTGCGGTGGGTCATTCAAATAGTCATCTCCCTGTTTCCATACAAGGCTATTTGGGCGTCCGCTTCCGCTCCAGCCCCAGAAATTGCAACCAACCAATGGAGTTCCATTTTCAATGGCATTCTTGACCTGTTCAAATATGTAACGGTAGAAAATGTCTCGACTGTCAGTAGGTATTCCCAAACCAGACTTGTTGCCTTTACGTGAGTAGCCAAACTCTTCGATAACCAATGGCTTGCTCAAACGCTTCGCTAGTTCTATATGCTCTTGAATATATTCCCCACTGTATGCACAGGCTTTGTCAATATCGGCATCGGGATTCTCACGTGAAGCCCAGCCCCAATTGACAGGCCATATATGAATGGTTATATAATCAATATTGTTGTCGGCATGAATCTCTTCACATAGTGTCATGGAGACATCACAGCCTATGTAACCTTCACTTCCTGTTGATACAAGGTGATTGGGGTCAATATCTTTTATTATTGCAGCAGCTTTGGCAAGCCACGCTGCAAATTCTTTTTTAACACTCTTTGAGAATGGTCTGGGCTCATTGCATAACTGCCATGACATAATCGCCGGTTCATCCTTATAATCTCGGCCGGTGATGCTGTTCTTGCGTGAAACAATCTTTTTTACATAGTCGTAATAGAGGTTCTGTGCAATAGTGTCACGTGAAAAGTCGGCACAGTACTCAACATATTTTTCGTATCCGCCTTCAATATTTGCATTTGGTGAATCTCCGTAACCACATTGTTTAAGATAGAAACCATAACCACCACTCCAGTCCCAAGCATTATTGAGATATATTACAGCATCCATTCCTCGTTTTTCAAGTTCTGCAATTGTAAAATCCAAACCGGCGAGAATTGTGTCATTGAGAACACCTGGTGCCTCTTGCAAATATGGTTTAGCAGGGTTTGCCAAGACACTACCGGCATCGGGGCCTGCTACAATGCGTATGTTGGTAATGCCTAACTCTCGCATTATGTCAAGTTCTTTACAGAATCTTTCCCTGTTACCTCCCTGACCTTCAGATGCAAGAATGGTTGCATACCACATGTTTGTTCCGATGTAATGGTATGGCTGTCCATTTTTTATGAATTGCGAATCTTTGATTTTAATAATGTTATCCTCGGCTTGTTTTGTATTGCATGCAATGGTTGTGAATGCAGTAAATAGGATAACAATACAGTATATAAAGTTTTTCATAAAACGATTTTTATTCTAATCCATTTTGCGAAGATAGTAAATGCTTCTTACACTCTCTAATTTTATTGTAAAAAACATTTGTTATAATAACGTTACTCTCTTTCGTTACTGAAGGAGTAAGGTCTGTCATTGATAGTTGTGCCACGTGCAGTATTAGGTTTTTTAGACATCTGTAGTTCTATTTTAGATCCATTAATAAGTGCTTCATGTGTAACATAATTGCGTGTATACTCTTTACCGTTTAGTTTCATTTTTGAAATATAGACATTCTCTGAGTCATTTTCTTTAGCATCTATGATTATCTTGTTACCATTCTCAAGATATATATTTGTTTTTCTGAAAAGCGGAGAACCTAAAATATACTCATCACTGGCAGGGCATACCGGGTAAAATCCCAATGCCGAAAATACATACCATGCTGATGTCTGTCCATTGTCCTCATCTCCACAGTAACCATCGGGAGTAGGAGAATAGAATTTTTTCATAACTTCTCTTACTCTGTTTTGTGCTTTCCATGGTTCACCGGCATAGTTGTACAGGTATATCATGTGTTGTGCCGGCTGGTTGCCATGGGCGTAATTTCCCGTGTTCATAACAGTCATTTCTCGTATTTCATGAATAGGGAAACCATAGTAGCTATCATCGTAGTGAGGTGGTGTAAGGAAAACAGAATCGAGCATTGTGGTGAAATTTTTATTTCCACCCATAAGGTCAATTAATCCCTCTATATCATGGAATACCGACCATGTGTAATGCCAACTGTTACCTTCGGTAAAATTACCTCCCCATTTGAGTGGTGAAAAGTTATCCTCAAAAAGGCCATCGCTTTTACGTCCGCACATCAGATTATAGTCTTTGTTAAAAAGATGGCGATAATTTAAAGCCCGTTTTTCTAATTCTTCAATTTCTATGGCAGGGCGTTTCAGTTCTTTGGCAACCTGCAATATGCACCAGTCATTATAGGCATATTCCAGAGTACGTGCAGCATTCTCATGTATGCCTACATCGCAAGGGATGTAGCCCAAATGATTGTAATATTGGTGTCCTAATCTACCGGTAGATGAAACAGTGGAGTGCACATTCTGTGTACCATGTTGTAAACCTTTATATAGCAGTGACGTATCTTCAAATTCAATTCCTTTTATCAAGGCATCGGCAAGTACTGATGCCGAGTTATTTCCAATCATACAGCCACGATGTCCTGGACTAGCCCATTCAGGGAAGAAACCGCTCTCGCGGTAGGTATTGAGCAATCCGGCCTGTATCTCTCTGTTGGTTGATGGATAAACAAGATTTAGTAAAGGGAACAGGCTGCGGAATGTATCCCAAAAACCGGTGTCGGTGTACATATATCCCTGTAAAACTTTTCCATTGTAAGGACTATAATGGATTATTTCCCCGTTTTGTGCAATTTCATAGAACTTGCGTGGGAAAAGTAATGAGCGGTAAAGACAGGAATAAAAGGTGCGTTTGTTATCGATATTCTCATCATTGACTTCAATCCGTCCAAGTAGTTCGTTCCATCTTCTTCGTCCATCGGCAACAAGTGTATCAAAATCATTATCTCCTAATTCGCGAAGATTTATTTCAGCCTGCTCGGCACTGATAAATGACGAGGCAACTCGGGCGTGAACAACTTCACCTTTTTTAGTAGAGAAACCTATTATCGCTCCGGTGTGGTATGCTTCTTGTTCTAATGTCTCGTTATCTGGATTTCCGATCTTTATTGAACCGCCAGAGGAGTATGTGGCTGTATATTCAAATGGTTTGTCAAATATGACTGTAAAATAGTTCTTGAAGTTGTCGGGAACACCTCCATTATTGCGTGTTGTATAACCTGTTATCTTATTTTCTTCAGGAATGATTTTTATATATGAGCCTTTGTCGTGAGCATCAATGGTAATGAATGAATCTCCTAATGGAAAGGTAAATCGGAACATTGCACATCTTTCGGTAGGTGTAATCTCTGTGATAATGTCATAATCGGCAAGATATACTTTATAGTAATGTGGCATAACAACTTCTCCTTTATGCGAGAACCAGCTCGCACGTTTTGCTTCGTCAGTTTCCGGCTTGCCGGTCATGGGCATCAAAGAGAATTCGCCATAGTCGTTGATCCAGGGACTTGGTTGGTGTGTCTGTTCAAAACCATAAATCTTATTTGCGGTATAAGTGTACTGCCAACCATCTCCCATTTTGTTTGTACGAGGTGTCCAGAAGTTCATTCCCCAAGGCATTGCAATGGCAGGATATGTATTGCCTGCCGACATTTCAAATGAAGATTGCGTACCCATTAGTGGGTTTACGAATTGTATATAATCTGTTTTATCGCCTTTCTCCTTTGCTTGTAAACTGCTTATGGTAAATGTGAGAAAAAAAAGTATGATACTTAAAAAAAATCTTGTATTCATAATGTTTTGTTTAATTAACCGATTGTAAATGTAGTAATTTGTTTTTATATGGCAAAACCTGTTTTGTTTCTCGCCCGTTTTATTGTATCTTCGCAGAAAATATTTTTACATTATATGGTTTCAGTTGACGGATTGACAGTTGAGTTTGGTGGAACAACTCTTTTTAGTGATATCTCTTTTGTAATAAATGATAAGGACCGTATTGCTCTTATGGGTAAAAACGGTGCAGGCAAGAGTACTTTGTTGAAAATTCTTGCAGGCGTGCGTACTGCGACACGTGGCGTGGTTTCTGCCCCCAAGGATACAGTTATAGCATATCTTCCCCAGCACTTGATGACAGAAGATGGACGCACTGTTTTTGAAGAGGCGTCACAGGCTTTTGCTCATCTGTATGAAATGGAGGCAGAACTCGACAGAATGAATAATGAGCTTGCAACACGTACCGATTATGAGAGCGATGATTATATGGCTCTCATTGAAGAGGTGGCAACAAAAAGTGAGAAATTCTATGCCATTGATATGACACACTTTGAAGAGGATGTAGAAAAAACTCTTTTAGGTCTCGGCTTTGAACGCAAGGATTTCAATCGTCAGACAAGTGAGTTCAGCGGTGGTTGGCGTATGCGTATAGAACTTGCAAAAATGCTCCTACGCAATCCCGATGTACTGTTGCTTGACGAGCCCACAAACCACCTTGATATTGAATCTATTGGTTGGCTTGAAGAGTTCCTCATCAATAATGGCAAAGCTGTTGTGGTAATCAGTCACGACCGTAAATTCGTTGATAATATTACTACACGCACCATTGAGGTTACAATGGGACGTATATATGACTATAAAGTGAACTATTCCCAATATCTTGTTCTTCGTGCCGAGCGTCGTCAGCAACAGATGAAGCAATGGGAAGAGCAACAGAAGATGATTCAGGAGACCAAAGACTTTATTGAACGTTTTAAGGGTACATATTCTAAGACTCTTCAGGTGCAGAGCCGAGTAAAGATGCTTGAAAAACTTGAAATAATAGAGGTTGATGAAGAGGATACATCGGCTCTGCGACTCAAATTCCCCCCTTCGCCACGTTCCGGTCAGTACCCGGTGATTATGGATGGAGTTGGCAAGGCTTTTGGCGAAAAGCGTATTTTCTCAGGAGCTACACTGACCATAGAACGAGGTGATAAAGTAGCTTTTGTCGGTCGTAATGGTGAAGGTAAATCAACCCTTGTTAAATGTATTATGAAAGAACTTGAGCACGAAGGTTCTCTGCAGTTGGGACACAATGTGCAGGTAGGGTATTTTGCTCAAAATCAGGCTTCATTGCTCGATGAAGAATTAACGGTATTCCAGACAATTGATGATGTAGCAAAGGGTGATATCCGCAATAAGATTCGTGACCTTCTTGGTGCATTTATGTTTGGTGGTGAGGCAAGTGCCAAGAAAGTGAAAGTTCTTTCAGGTGGTGAACGAACCCGTCTGGCACTTATGAAGCTACTGCTTGAACCGGTAAACCTGCTTATTCTTGATGAGCCTACAAATCACCTTGATTTAAAGACTAAGGATATTCTCAAACAGGCTCTTCTGGATTTTGACGGAACTCTTATATGTGTAAGCCATGACCGTGATTTTCTTGATGGTCTTGTGACAAAGGTCTATGAGTTTGGGCATGGCAAGGTACGTGAGCATCTATGCGGCGTATATGAGTTCCTTGCTAATAAAAAGATGGAAGAGTTACAGGAACTTGAACGTAAATAATTCTATAAAGGGTCGGCTTATGAAAAACTATAAAGCATCTTCGTCGAGATACGAAACAAGCGACACTCTTTATCGTCGTTGTGGTGAGTCGGGTATTTTGTTGCCAAAAGTATCTCTTGGCTTTTGGCAGAATTTCGGTGAAGAGGCTTTTTATGACAATTGTCGTGAGATTGCAAGATTGGCTTTTGATAATGGAATTACTCATTTTGATTTGGCAAACAATTATGGTCCACCTCCGGGCTTTGCAGAAGAGATGGTTGGCCGCATGCTGAAAGATGATTTCCATTCCCATCGCGATGAGCTTCTTATAGCGACAAAGGCTGGTTATGATATGTGGGGAGGTCCTTATGGCAGTTGGGGTTCACGTAAGCATCTTATAGCAAGTCTAAACCAAAGTCTCCGTCGTCTTGGAGTTGAATATGTTGATATATTCTACATACATCGCTATGACCCTTGCACTCCTCTTGATGAAACATTGCAGACTCTTGTAGATATTGTACGTGCAGGAAAAGCGATCTATATAGGTATATCCCGATGGCCTCTTGAAGCATTGAAGTATGCCGATGTTTTCTTGCGTAAGCAAGGTGTTCCACCTCTTATTTTTCAAGGTCGCTTCAATATGCTTGACAGGGCAGTACAGGAAGAGGGGATACTTGATTATTGCACAGAACATGGAATAGGTTTTATATCCTTCTCTGCCTTGGCACAAGGTTTGCTCTCTTCCCGTTATTTAAATGGCATACCGGCCGGTTCCCGTATGTCGCGTAATGGTTCACTGCAAGCCGAGAAACTGACTCCTGAACTGCTCTGTTATTTGAGGGAGTTGAATGGTATTGCCGAGAAAAATGGCGAATCGCTTGTTACTGCATCACTTTCATGGGTGTTGGCACAGAAAGGAGTTACTTCTCTTCTTGTTGGAGCACGCACGCCCGAACAGTTCAAGGAGTCTTTGCGTTGTTTGAATGTCTCTGAGGAGTTGTTCAAGGCATTGCCATTATATGAGTATAAAGTATTTCCTTAATGGGTAAGTGAAGTGCTTGTTGCTGGTTTTCTTGAAAAATAATTACACTTGGGATAATATTTCTTCATTTTGTTAGTTATTATATAACTGACAATAATACCGTGAAGAAAAACAGTCTGTACATATTCATTATGCTTGTTGCCATAGTTATGGCATCTTGCAGTAGCGAAAAGGGCATCAGAAGAGGTGACCAGCTTGTTGCTATAATGGAATATAGTGATGCAGTCAAAGAATACAAAAAAGCCTATAGAAAGATATCGCCTACAGAACGCAAGAAACGTGCCGAGGTCGCATGGAAAATGGGTGAGTGTTATCGTAAGAGCAACAGCCCGCAGTTTGCTATAGGAGCGTATCAGAATGCAGTACGTTATGGTTATCCCGATTCTATTGTATTGCGTTATCTTGCCGATGCTCAATTGCAGAAGGGTGATTACAAAGCTGCACGCAGTAATTATGAAGCGTTTTTAGAAAAGGCACCTGGTGACCGTATGGCACTGGTCGGTTTGCAGTCTGCAAAGCAATCGGATGACTGGAAAAAGAATCCCTCTCTTTATATCGTCAAGAAAGACAAGGAACTTAACGGTCAGCGTAGCGATTATTGTCCGGCATATGTAGGCGAAGATACTACAATGATCATAACCACAAGTACACGCAAGGAGGCTACAGGTGATGACATTAGCGGAATAACAGGTCAAAAATTTGCAGATCTTTTTATTACCAAACGCGATGAGAAAGGTAAATGGCAAAAGAGTGAAAAAATAGATGGTGAGGTGAATAGTGAGTTTGAAGATGGTGCTTGTGCTTTTACTCCCGATGGTAAGACAATGTATTTTACTCGCTGTGTGAGTGATCCTGAGTTTCCACGTTTTGCAGGCATATATAAGAGTGACCGAAGCGATGCAGCATGGGGCAAAGCCGAAGAGGTTGTAATATCTAAGGATACCCTCTCTGCGTATGCTCATCCGGCAATTTCTCCGGATGGCGAATGGCTTTATTTTACCTCTAACATGATAGGCGGTATGGGCGGTCTTGATATATGGCGTTTCTATATAGGCAATAGTAAGTCCAAAGAAGGCCTGATTGAAAATTTAGAGGAGATAAATACCGAAGGTGACGAGCAGTTCCCCGTATTCGGCCCTAAAAAAGAGCTTTTCTTCTCGTCTAACGGCTATCCGGGTATGGGTGGTCTGGATATATTCTGTGCTACACAAGAGAATGACTCTGTTTGGAATATCACTAATCCTGGAGCTCCTCTCAATTCTAATGGTGATGATTTTGGCATGACATTTGCTCCGGGCCTCTATAGAGGCTATTTTACATCGAATAGAGGTGATGCACGTGGTTGGGACCATATATACTCTTTTTATCTGCCCGAGACTGTGCATACACTGTATGGGTGGATATATGAGAAAGATGGTTACGAACTTTCCGATGGAGTCATATATATGATTGGCGATGACGGTACAAACACAAGTTTTGGTGTTATGAACGACGGTTCATACAGGGTGCGTGTAACACCGGGTGTAGAATATGTTATGCTTGGCACATGCAAGGGATATTTGAATGTAATGCAAGAGTTGAAAACTGAGAATACTGACGCTAATAGAGAGTATCAACGCGATTTTGCCATGCCTTCAATAACACGTCCTGTGCTTATAGATAATATTGTTTACGAATTCAACAGTGCCAATTTGTCCGAGGCTTCATTGGAATCGCTTGATGAATTAGTGGAAATGCTTGAGCAGAACTCCAATGTGACAGTCGAGATTGGAGCACATTGCGACTATCGTGGCCGTGATAGTTACAATGAGAAACTTTCACAGGCTCGTGCCGAGTCTGCGGTAACATATCTTGTCAATCAAGGTATAGAGAGAGAACGTGTTACACCCGTTGGCTACGGCGAGAGCGAACCAAAAATCGTGTCAAAAAAACTTGCCGAAAGATATCCTTTCTTGAAGGAAAATGATGTGTTGACCGAAGAGTTTATCACCGCTTTAGAGAGCGAAGAGCTGCAGGAAATATGCAACCAACTCAATCGTCGCACCGAATTCCGCGTACTGCGTACAACATACAAACTGTATGAGTAAGAGTCACCTGACAATATTATCCAATTTTTGTCTATTGCATTTATATTGTAAAAACCGGTGAGATATTACCTCCATCCACGGGTTTCCTATACTCCTTTATTTAACTTTATCGGGATTTTTGTTTACGAAATCGGCCCAAGAGGAATACTTCTTCGTTGTAGTAGGAATGCCACGTTGTATGAAGTGGCAGTAAGCCGCACCCAATGCATCGGTGGCATCCATAAAATGCGGCATTTCGTCGGCAGAGATTTTTAACATACGGCGTAGCATATCGGCAACCTGCTCTTTCGATGCCGATCCGTTGCCGGTTATTGCCATTTTGATTTTTAGCGGAGCATATTCGTGTATTGGTACTTGACGGCTTATGGCTGCAGCAATGGCAACGCCTTGTGCTCTTCCCAACTTGAGCATACTCTGTACATTTTTCCCAAAGAAAGGTGCCTCGATAGCCAATTCGTCGGGTAGAAAGGAGGCTATAAGCCCTTGTACACGGGTGAAAATCTCACCCAATTTCATGTATGTGTCTTTGCATTTACGTAAATCGATAACACCCATTGCAATGAGACGTGCACGGTTCCCGTTCACGCCAATAAAGGCATAACCCATGATATTCGTTCCCGGGTCTATGCCCATGATGACTCTGTCATCGGTAGGTGCAGCTATCTCTTTCATATCATCAATAGCCAAGGTATCGCATTAGTCCCTTACAGCCGGCAACAATCTCGTTATATGTTTTGTCAAAACCTCCATGATACCAAGGATCGGAGATGTCGGCTCCTGTTCCAGGTATAGGCTCATCGAGAGTAAAATCGAGCAGTTTCCACACCTTGTTCTCGCAGTCGCAACCGATAAGACGCATAAGGTTGCGTTTGTTGTACTCCTCCATAACAATAACCATATCGTAATCGTTATAGTTGGCAACGGTGAACTGCTTAGCTCTGTGTCCCAGGCTCTCTATACCATGTGTGGATAGAACATTTGCTGCCGGGGGATAGATGGCATTACCAATCTCTTCACGGCTTGTTGCTGAAGATTCAATATGTAGTTCTTCACCAACATTGTTGCTCTCGGCGAGTGATTTCATTATAAATTCTGCCATAGGAGAACGGCAAATGTTTCCGTGACAGACAAACATTATTTTTTTCATAAAAACTATTCAAGAAAATCTGAAGTGAAAGATAGTGGCAACAAAGCCTTTACTCCATCTTCAATAATATAACATTCTTTTGCTCCGTAAAGGATTATTTTCATTGGAGTCTTAAAACGTTTTTCTGTTTCAAGAATTACTTGCCGGCATGCTCCGCATGGCGGAATGGGAGTGTCGAGTTCTTTGCCATTAGTATATGCTGCAATTGCAAGTGTCAAGACTGCATCGTTGGGATATTGTGAATTTGCCCAAAAGAGGGTAGTACGTTCGGCACAGAGTCCCGAAGGGTAGGCTGCATTCTCCTGATTGTTTCCCGAGACGATTACCCCATTGGCCAATAGCACTGCAGCTCCAACGTGAAAATTTGAATAAACGGCATAACTTTTTGCTGTGGCAGTACGTGCAGCATCAACAACTTTCTTGTCATCACCTGTTAGTTCGTCATAGTGACAAACTTTCATCTTTGTTTCAATAATCATCTCTTTCATAAATCTTTGCTGTCTATTGTCAATAAAAATTGTTCTTTTATGCACTTCTTTAGTGCGAATATACGATAATTCTTGCGTAAAAGCAATTTATTCACTTAATTTGTAAATTATTAGTCAAAAAATACCATGAAGAAATTATTCATTTTAACAATAGTAACATTCTTGTTGTTCACATCCTGCAGCTCTTTGTTCACGACTGCAGGAGGCAAAACACCGGGTGATGTCTCAAAAGCAACAAATGATAGCGAAAAATATTTGCTTACATACTATCCTGTAGCTGTAGAACAGATGCATTTGCATGGCATTCC
>JAEIGA010017393.1_pt1 | contig 10954 bp, 8 predicted proteins | sample 9270691 | NCBI WGS metagenome assembly JAEIGA01 (sample SAMN17057246, study PRJNA624740) | gut metagenome | biome: biome; isolation source: fecal sample | host: Bos grunniens | place: China: Xizang | collected 2019 | reverse complement strand
ATTTAAATCATTAAATATAAATACTGAACAAGAACAACCTTTAACTCCAACTATTGAATTAAATATGGAAATTCCTGAGTGGTCATCTAGTTATGAGTGTTTTATTATTAGTCCAAATCATTCCGATTCAAGACTAGATTATGAGTGGTCATCAACAAATGAAAGTGTTTTGACAGTTTCAAACTATTCTACAATCAAGGTAATTGGTAATGGAACTTGTTCAATTGTTTGTGTTAATAAAACAACGAAAGCTGTAGGAATAATTGATGTAGTTGTTGAAAATAATCAAATAAAAGAGTGGTCAAGCAGATATAAAGAATAATTAAACAAAGCAGATAATATGATTATTATCTGCTTTTTATTATTGAGTTATAAAAATAGAGTTTAATCATATTATTTAATATGAGAAATTTTAAAGAAAGGATAATAATATGATTATAATAGATAGAGATAGACTAGTAAAACAAAAAGGAAATATAGATCTTGAAAGAATATATGTTATAAAAAATAAATTTACGAACTTTGCATTACTACAAGAGACTATGATTGATCTATTTATTTCATTTAATAAAGAAAAATTATGAATCACTTTACTTCATATGAAATTAGTTTAATTGATAAAGGTTGGAAAAAGACAAACAAGAATGTATATTTTGATAAAAGTCACATTAAAAGGATTCGCGTTTGTGCATATTTAAGAAAATCACAAGAGGACATAAAAGATAATTCACTTAAATTGCAATTAGATGAAATAAATAAATTTATAAATGAAATAAATAAAACAAAGTCATACGAATATGAGTTTTATTTAGAAAACTCGGATATCTTTAAGGAAGATAATGTTTCAGGTATGCAAGGAAGACTTAGACCAGAGTTTGATCGAATGTTAAAATTTATTGAAGATAATCCAGGGTTTTATGGAGTATGCATTGTATACAAATTGGATCGATTTTCAAGAAAATTAGAAGATACTTTATCATTTATAACCCTTTTATCAAAAAATAATTGTGTTTTGAAGGCATTAGATTTCGAAGATAATGGTGATCCATCTAGTGCGCTTCTAAGAGGTATGCTTGGAATTGTAGCCCAATATCATGCACAAAATAGTGCAGCTACATCCATAAAAGGAACAATAAAAAAAGTAGAAGAGAATAAGGCTGTTGGTTTATTACCTTTTGGATTAATTTCTGAAAAACAAAAAAATTCGGACATAAATATTAAAGGTGCATCAAATATTATTATTGATGAGGCAAAAGCACATATTATTAAAGATATATTTGAAAAATATGCCCTTGGATTTAGTATTAATGATATTATAAATTATTTAAATGAACATGGATATAAAAATAAATTAGGGAGAGCTTTTACAAGACAAAATATTAAGTATATATTACAAAATAAAAAATATAATGGAACTTATGTATATGCAGATCCGAAATATATAAGGAAAAGAAAATATGATAATGGGGTAAAAAAACCCGAATATTATATAAAACCTAATGCTTTTCCTAAAATTATTGATGATGATTTATTTAATAAAGTACAACTAATCTTAAATAGTAAAAACAATTCACATCAGTTATCAAACAATATTACAAATAATTATCTTTTAACTGGATATTTAATATGTGGAGTTTGTGGTAAAAAATTACATGGTTGGTCAAGATCAAAAAGTAATAATAAAAAATACTATGATTATGTTTGTAGTACACATAAAAATAACCGGACTCTTTGCCCAACAAAAAGAATTAATAAAGAATATTTAGATAATATTATAATTAGTATTACAACTCAAATTTTAAACGAAATTATAGATTTGTCAAAAGATGATTTTGACTTTTTAATAAAAAATAAATTACAAACTATTTATAAAGAGATAAATATTATTGAAAAAGAAATATTAAAAGATAAAGATAAAATTAGTAGACTAATTGATAGAATTTTAACTGATGAAAATAATACATCACTTTATAATTTAAAAATAAAAGAGATTGAATTAATAAATGAACAAAGAAATATTAAATTAAATGATTTAAATAATAAATTATCTTTAACAAAAAAAGAACTTTATTCTTTTATAAATAAAATTAAGATAACAAAAGAAACACTTCTTAATAATATTACTTCTACAAAAATTATTATTGGACTTATTATAGATAAAATAATTGTTACAAATGAGACAATCTCAATAAAATTAAAAGATGGATTATCTAATATGGGTGCTTAATTGATTGTTTGCTACAGCGCAAGTTGCGGTAGATGGAAAATATGTAAGTGGGTCGTATATTTTATCTTTTTTAGGTATTGCTCCGATGAATGATCCAAGTTTAGTTGTTATGATCGCAATTAAGAATGCGAAGAATACTATTCAATATGGTGGGGTAGTTGTTGCTCCAATGGTAAAAGAAGTTTTAATGGATGCACTTACGATATTAAATATTCCTCCTCAAGAAGGTGGAATTGAAAAATCGAAACAATTTTGGTTTGATTTACCTAATGTTGTTGTAAAAGACTATACTGGTATGAATATAAAAGATTTGCCGAAATATGAAAAATATAAGTTTAAAATAATTGGAAATGGTACAAAGGTCATTACCCAAATACCAGAAGCTTCAGAACAGATAATAGAAGGAGGGTATGTGTTAATATACACATAAATATGAAAATAAAAGAATATTTACATAAATATTATAATAAATATTTTGACAAACTTATTGTTAATAATCATGAAATTACAAAAGTTACTGATTTTTCGAAAGATGTATCTAAAAATACATGTTTTGTGAACTTAAAAGATTCAACTGATGATAAATATATAAATGAAGCAATTAAACTTGGTGCTAAAACAATTATTACATCTTTAAATTTTAATAAAGAAGTAAAAGAGAAAATTAATATTATTAAAGTAGAAAGCCCAAAAGTAGAACTTGCAAGGCTTTTAAAGTGTTTATATTTTAATAAGTATCATAAAATGCCTATTACAATTGGAGTAAGCGGTACATGTGGTAAAACAACTGTGACTTCACTTCTTTACGAAACTTTGAAAAACTTAAATAAAGATGTTTTGTTAATTGGGAGTAGTGGTGTAAAGTCATTTTATGGATTAAAAGAAACTTCATTTATTACATCTAATACAACACCTTCTATAACAAAAATATATAAATATTTAATGATGAACGAAATGAATTATGATTATTTTGTTTTAGAAGTAAGTAGTCAAGGAATTTGTGAATCAAGAGTATTAGGTCTAGAGTTTGATTATTCATTAATTACTAACTTTAACAAAGAACATTTAGAATATCATAAAACTTATGAAAACTATTTAAACTCTAAAGGAAGGTTATTGTTAAATACTAAAAATGCTACAGTTTTATTTAAAGATATGGAAGAGTTTGATTATTTTTATAAATTAAGTGATATAAAAAAATTAACTTATGGATATAATAATGCAAATGTAACTATAAAGGTGTTAAATTCAACTTTAGATGAAACAATATTTTTAATAAAATATGAAGGAAATGAGTATTTAATAAAAACTAAACTTATTTCAAAATATAATATATTAAATATTACAGCTGTATTTAGTATGCTTGTAACAATTGATATTCCGATAAATGACATAATTTATGTATTAAATAAGCTTAGTCAAGTTGAAGGTAGAATGAATGTATTTGAAAAAAATGGCGTAAAAATTATTGTTGATTATGCTCATAGTACCCTTGCTACTAAAGAAGTTTTAGAATATTTAAATAATGTTAAAAAGGAAAGAATTATTTGTGTATTTGGTGTTGGTGGAAATAGAGATAAAGAGAAAAGAAGTTCGCTTGGTTGTCTTGTTTGCGAATACTCTGATATCGTAATTTTTACAGAAGACAATTCTCGTGATGAAAATGTAAATGATATTATTAATGATTTAACAAAAGATGTAAAAAAGAAAAATTTTATTATTGAAACAAATAGAAAAAATGCCATTGAACTTGCACTTAATGCAAGCTATAAAGGTGATATTGTAGTAATTCTTGGTAAAGGAAATGAAAATAAAATTATAGGAAAAGAAGTAAGAGAGTTTTCTGATTTAAAGTATATCATGGAATATGTAAATAAATATGAATAATATATTAGTTATAATTTATTTCTTTTTAATATTTATTCTTATGATTTTTAGTTATTTTTATTTATTACCATATTTAAAAAAACTAAAGTTTGGACAAAGTATTAGAAAAGAAGGCCCAAGATCACACTATATAAAAAGTGGAACTCCTACTATTGGAGGAATAATAATCTTTATTACATTTCTTTTAAGTTTATTTTTATTTTTAGTCTTTTTTAAAAACTTGTCTTTTACTTATTCGGAGATTCTTGATTTAATATTAATTCTTTTTGTAATGATTGGATACTTTATAATTGGGTTAATTGATGATTTATTAATTATTATTAAAAAGAACAACAAAGGTTTATCACCTTTATTAAAGTTTTCATTGGAACTTATAATTAGTATTTTCTTTTACTTTTTATATTTATATTTTAATAAATCTACAAAAGTATCATTTTTTAATTTAGATATTGAATTATTCTTTTTATACGGACCATTTATATGTTTGATATTTACATCTTGTACAAATGCAACTAATTTAACAGATGGTCTTGATGGCCTTTTGAGTATGTCAATTCTTCCTGTTATTGTTGGATTTATTTTTATGGGAATGTTATTTGGCAATAATAGTGTAGTTATTGTATCTGCCTCAATGCTAATTTCAATTATTATCTTTTTATTTTTTAATTTTTCTAAGGCTAAATTATTTATGGGAGATACTGGTTCTTTAATGTTAGGAGGATATTTAGGTGTTATGGCAATAATTTTAAATATACCTTTTATGTTATTAATATTTGGATTTATATTTGTGATAGAAACACTATCAGTTATTTTACAAGTTTACTTTTTTAAAAGAACAAAAGGAAAAAGACTTTTTAAAATGTCTCCAATTCATCATCATTTGGAACTTAGTGGATTTAAAGAAGCTACTATTGCAATATTATACTTTATTATATCTACAATTTGTGTAGTTGTAGGGGTAGTATTAAAACTGGTGATTTAATGAAATATTTACTATATGGCAAAGGTATTAGTAATAAAAGTATAAAAAGATATTTTGATAAGATGGATATTAAGTATCATATTTTTGATGATAGTAGTATCGATAATATAAACTTAGAAGATTTTGATATTATTATTAAAAGCCCTGGTATTCCTAATGATACAAATTTTATGAAACTTGCAAAAATAGGTAAGAAAACAATTATTAGTGATTTAGAACTTTATCATTTAATAAAAATGAATCAGTATAAAATAGTAATATCAGGTAGTAATGGTAAAACAACAGTTACCTCTATGTTAAATGAAGTATTAAAAGATGAATTTTGTTGTGGTGGAAATATTGGAATACCATTATTTGATCTAATCTTTGATAATAAAGATGGAATAATCATTGAAGCCTCTAGCTATATGTTAGAATATTCAAAATTACTAAGACCAAATATTTATGTGTTACTGAATTTAGAAAAACATCATATTGCTCATCATAAAACATTTAATGGTTATATAAAAGCAAAACTTATGCCACTTAAGAATATGGATGGTAAGGATGTGTTTATCTACGAGTATGAAAATAACATTATTAATAAAGTAATAAATTTATTTTCATGTAATTCATTAACCTTTTCACTAAACAATACTAATGCAACATGTTATGTTAAAGATGATTTTGTATATTTAAATAATGAGAAATTAATCAGTATAAATAATTTTTCTTTACCTGGCGATCATAATTTAAAAAACTACCTTGCAACGATACTTACATTATATGTTGTAAATAATAAATATTTAAATGTAAAATATTTGGGTAGATTATTTAAATATCAGGGTCTTTCACATCGTTTGGAAAGAATTTTATTAGATAATTATAAGTCAACTGTTTTTATCAATGATTCTAAGTCAACAAACCTTTATTCGCTTATTTCAGCAACTCATTTTATTAAGCAAAATTATCCTTTAAAAAAGAAGATCATTCTTGTTGGGGGAAATTATAATAATGAAAATATTTGTGAGTATATAAGAATACTTAAAGACTTTGAATATGTAATATTATTTTCAATAGTTGGTAAAGTTATTTTTGATAAAACTAATATTGGTAATTATTTTAGTACATTAGAAGAAGCATTAAATTTCTTGTTTACAAATAAACTTGATAACGCTGTTGTGTTATTTTCGCCTGGTTTTCAAAGCTATGATGAATTTATATCATATGAAAAAAGAGGAGATTTCTTTAAGGAATATCTAAATAAAAAAAGAACAATATAATTAAAATCAATTATATTGTTTTTTTTATTTGTTATTTTTTTAAAAATATTATATAATAAGATGAAAGATTATGGTGTCAAATATGAATGAGATAAACAATATTGCTAATAAATGTAAAAAATGTACTAATGCCAATTGTAAAAAGCATTGCCCTATTCATAATAATATTCCATTAATTACTAAATTAATTGAAGAAAATGAGTACGATCTTGCAAAAGAAGTATTATTTCAAACTAACCCATTTCCTTATTTGACAAGTATTTTATGTGATCATGACAAACAATGTTTTGGTAATTGTTTATTTAAAAACGTTGATTTTTATAATATTGAACAAAATATTGGTAAAAGATATTTTGATGAGTTAATAACTTATCCAAAACAAGTTGAAAAAGATAATGTTTTAATAATTGGAGGTGGTATTGCAGGTCTTGCAATTGCCCATCATTTGTTAAAAGCAGGAATTAAACCAACAATTTACGAAAAAGATAATCTTGGAGGAATCGTTCTTAATGCTATTCCAGACTTTAGATTTAATAAAGAATTATTTAAAAAACATATTGAAGCAATTTCTAAAGCATCAAATATAGTTAATAAACGTTTTTGTAAGCATGATTTAGATAGTTTATCTAAATATACACATATTATTGTTGCTATTGGTTGTGAAAATGAAACTACATCATTAAATGGTGAGTTTGTTTATAAAGCAATTGAAGTTTTAAAAGCCTATAATGAAGGAAAATTAAATATTCAAAATAAAAAAGTAGGTGTAATTGGTCTTGGTAATACTGCTTGTGACGTCGCACGAGCTTTAAAAAGACTTAGCAATGATGTTTCAATTGTTTATAGAAGAGATATTGAATCTTCACCTGCATCTAAAAAAGAACTGAATGATTTAATGAATGAAGATATTAAGATATTATCTAAGTTTTCGCCTGTTTCTTTTGAATCAAATATTTTGACAGTAAAATTGAATGAACTTCTTGAAGTTGCTGGAACAAAAAGAAAACAAATTGTTGAAACAGATAAAGTAGAAAAATTTAATTTTGATATTATTGTTGAAGCACTAGGTTCAAAGGTTGATCAAAATTTTATTGATATGATTTTTTCTGCATTTGATAAAAAGCTATATGAAGAGTATCTTTTATTAAAACAAGATAAAAATAGAAGAAGCGAAACACTTTATAAAGAAAAAAAGAGTATTTCTGTTATAGGTGATGCGTATTATGGTGCCTGGAATATTGCAGAAGCTATTAATTCTGCAAACGAAGTTGTTAATGAGATTTATCCAAGATTCTTATTTGGAGGATCATTTGATCCAATTACGTTAGCTCACACAGAGATTATTGATTATTTATCAAGTATTGGAAGGGTTTTAGTTGTTCCAAATGGAAACGAATATAACCTAAAAAACCTTACAAGTTTTGATAAACGAGTTAATATGTTAGAAATTGAATTTAATAAATTAGATTATAAAAATAGAATTTTAATTTCTGATTATGAAAAGTCAAGTGCCTACAAGGGTTCAATCGAAACTTTAAGATACTTCAATCATCCGATAATGGTTATTGGAGATGATTGTTTATTAAAACTTGATACTTGGATTAATCCAGAAACACTAATTAAAGAAAATAAATTCTTAGTAATTACAAGACATCAAAATGTAGATGACTTGAATAAGTATATTAAGAATAATGAATTGTTAAGTAAATACGAAAATAACTTTAAAGTTGTTAATATTCTTGGTGATAAAACGAGAATGATTTCATCATCAGCATTTAAACTTAATACTAATGTTGATTTTGTTTCAAAAGAAGTTCTAGATTTCATCAAAGAAAATAAATTATATGAGGTGTAATTATGTATAAACATGGATATTTAAAAGTAGCTCTTGCATCACCTGTGGTTTATCTTGGTAAACCAATGGAAAATGCAATTGAAATTGTAAATGTTATGAATAAATCTTTAGATGCATCAATTATATGTTTTCCAGAATTATCATTAACAGGTGCAAGACTTGGCGATTGGCATAAGAACCGAGAAATTCTAAATGAACAAAAACTAGCTTTAAATTATATTGTAAAAAACAGTTCCGAACAAATTGTTATTGTTGGTGGCAGTTTTGAATACTTAGATAATTTATATGATGTAGCTTATGTAGTACAAGATGGTTCAGTTTTAGGTATTGTACCAAAAATTTCAACTGATAATGAGGACCATATCTTTGAAGAAGCTTATCAATTTTATGATTCACTTGTTGAAGTTGAACTTTTTGGTGAACTTGTTCCATTTGGGAATGTTAAATTTATTAATTCTGCTTATAATATTTCATTCTCTGTTGAAATTGGTGAAGATTTAGATACAATTAACGATACTCAACTTGTATTTAACTTGAATTCATGTGGATACTATTTAAATAAAAATAATGAATTTGAAAGTTTAGTTAAGGCAACATCAATAAAAAATAGAAATTGTTATTTATTAACATCAATTAATACATCTGAAACTGCAAGTAATGTTTTATATAATGGGCAAATGGTAGGATATACAGCTGGTGAAAAATTAATTAGTAAAACTAATACATCATTTTCATCTAATATTGAATATGTTGATGTTGATTTAGATTACATTAAATTTGAAAGAATGAATAAACATTTCGTTCAAGCTGAAAGTGAATATTTTGTTGAATTTTCTCTTGAAGAAACAGATGATTATTATTTAACAAATATTCCTTCAAAAGAACCTTTTGTTATTAATTCAAAAGAAGATGCCGAAGAAATAATAGATGTTATTTGTGCATCTTTATATCATCGTTTAAATCACATTGGACTTAATAAAGTTGTTATTGGAGTAAGCGGCGGTCTTGATTCATGCCTTGCAATTCTTATGGCACATCGTTGTTTTACTAAATATTCTATTCCTGTTTCAAATATATTAGCTTATTCAATGCCAGCTCTTGCAACAGGTAGTAAATCACAACAACTAGCACTTGACTTAATGAATGGACTTGGTGTTAAAGCTACTGTATTACCAATCGGTAATGAAATCAAAAGTCACTTTGATTTAATTAATCATGATGAAAATGAAAAGAATACAACTTATGAAAATGCTCAAGCAAGATATAGAACATTTGTTTTAATGAATGTATCAAATTCAGAACATGCAATTGTTCTTGGAACTGGCGACATGAGTGAAATTGCTCTTGGTTGGTCTACATTTAATGGTGATCAAATGTCAATGTATAATATTAATGCAGGGCTACCAAAAACTGCAATTCGTTCGCTTGTTGCATACTTTGCGAACACAATGCCAAACTTATCTTTTGTATTAACAGATATTATTAATGCAACAATTTCACCAGAGCTTGTTTCATCAAGTCAAGCTACAGAAGATATCATTGGTAAATATGAAATCAATGACTTTATTCTTCATCAAATTTTTGCACGTGGAGCATCAATGGAAAGAGTAGTATATTTGGTAACTAATCTATTTAATCTAGATGATGATGTTGCAAAGAAATATTATAATAATTTCTTAAGAAGATTTAAACAAAATCAATTTAAACGTATTGCATCACCTGAAGGTGTTAAAATATTTAAATTATCTTTATCTCCACATGGAGCATTAAAGTTTTATGGCGATGTTAAATAAGTCGCAAAGTTTTTGACATTTTTGATAATTTAAGATATAATTTCATAGTATTTATAAATAAATTCGTTTGAAGAGGAAGAGTAAAAATCAAATATTTTTAGAGACAAGTTGGTTGGTGAAAAACTTGATTAGTTGGTTTTGAAGGTAGCCTTGGAGAAGGTATGGTCAGAAAAACAAAAATATGTTATAGCTATACCCGAGTTACTTGCGTTAAAAGTATAATTAAGAGAAAACAAATAATATTTGTTTTAATTAAGGTGGTACCGCGGGTACTTATTTAAAAGACTCGTCCTTAAAGTGTAAGTTCGTTTTGAATTTAGACTTTAAGGATTTTTTTATTAGAAAGAGGTAAAAAGTATGAAAGAATTAATGGCTCCTAAATACGACCATAAGAAGGTTGAAGAAGGAAAATATGATTATTGGTTAAAAGAAGGATTCTTTACAAGTGGTGATAAGACTAAACAACCATACACTATTGTAATTCCACCACCAAATGTAACTGGTAAATTACACTTAGGACATGCTTGGGATACAACACTTCAAGATATTATTATTAGACAAAAAAGAATGCAAGGTTATGATGCTTTATATCTACCTGGTATGGACCATGCAGGTATTGCAACTCAAGCAAAAGTTGATGCTAAATTAAAAGAACAAGGCACAAATAGATATGAACTAGGCCGTGAAAAGTTCTTAGAAGTTGCATGGGAATGGAAACACGAATACGCAGGTTATATTCGTAAACAATGGGCAGCACTTGGTCTATCACTTGATTATACAAAAGAACGCTTCACTTTAGATGAACAATTACAAAAAGCAGTTGCAGAAGTATTTATTCGTTTATATAACGAAGGATTATTATACCGTGGTGAAAGAATAATTAACTGGGATATTCAAGCAAAAACTGCTTTATCTAATATCGAAGTTGAATATAAAGATATTGAAGGT
>JAEIGA010017392.1_pt1 | contig 10954 bp, 10 predicted proteins | sample 9270691 | NCBI WGS metagenome assembly JAEIGA01 (sample SAMN17057246, study PRJNA624740) | gut metagenome | biome: biome; isolation source: fecal sample | host: Bos grunniens | place: China: Xizang | collected 2019 | reverse complement strand
GGAAGTTCCACCATACCGTATGAGAAGTGTACGAGGTCCTTGCCCCATTTGAATCCGAGCTTATCGAGAAGTATGGAGAGGACTTGGAAATGATAGTTCTGTTCGTTGCCTACGACGTATATCATCTTGTCGATGGGATAGTCCTGGAAGCGTAGTTTTGCGGTGCCGATGTCTTGTGTCATGTAGACACTGGTGCCGTCTGAGCGGAGGAGGAGCTTTTCGTCGAGTCCTTCGCCGGTGAGGTCTGCCCACACGCTGCCGTCGGGTCGGCGGTAGAAGAGTCCTTTGCTGAGTCCTTCTTCTACTTTCTCTCTGCCTTCGAGGTATGTTTCGCTTTCGTAGTATATCTTGTCGAAGCCTACGCCGAGTGCTTGGTATGTTTCGTCGAAGCCTGCATACACCCATTCGTTCATCTGTTTCCAGAGGTTGCGAACCTCGGGGTCGTTCTGTTCCCACTTGACGAGCATTTCGTGTGCTTCCTTGATGAGTGGTGCTTCTTGTTTGGCTTGTTCTTCGTCCATGCCTTGTGAAACGAGTTGTTTCACTTCTTCGCGATAGTGTTTGTCGAAGGCTACGTAGTAGTCGCCGATGAGGTGGTCGCCTTTTTTGCCTGATGTTTCGGGTGTTTCGCCGTTGCCCCATTTGAGCCATGCGAGCATGGATTTGCAGATGTGGATGCCTCGGTCGTTGACGATGTTTGTTTTTACCACTCGGTTGCCGTTGGCCTCCATGACTTGTGCCAAAGCCCATCCGAGCAGGTTATTGCGGACGTGTCCGAGGTGGAGGGGTTTGTTGGTGTTGGGCGAGGAGTACTCTATCATGACGAGGGGGCTTTCGTCTGTGACGGGCTTGAAGCCGAACTTGGGATTTGTCTGTATCTCCTGGAGCAGACTTATCCATTGGCTGGAGCTGATGCTGAGGTTGAGGAAGCCTTTCACGGCGTTGTAGCCGCTGATGATTTCCGGCAGTTTTGCCATCAGACGTTCGCCTATCTCCTGCGCTGTGGCGTCGGGAGCCTTACGACTCATCTTGGTAAAGGGGAATACTACGAGTGTTATCTGTCCTTCGAACTCAGCCCTTGTCTGCTGCAACTGCACCATTTTGTCTGTCACGGGCTGTCCGTAGAGTTCTTCCACGATGGCCTTCACGGCCTCCGATATTCTGTCTTCTATCTTCATATCTTGCTTCGATGTATATTTTATGTGCGCTGCAAAGATACGAATTCTTTTTGTGAATAGCAAAGGAAGACTGGCGAAATAGCCGAACAGTGCCGATTATCTTGACATACTTCGTATGGGTTATGTGGAAAAAGGGTTAACCTTTCGGGCAATAATGGTTAACCTTTCGGCACGGAATGGTTAACCTAATTGGGCAGAATGGTTAACCATTATTTTTCCACCACCATGTCGAACTGGCAGAAGGGGTCTGTTTGGTGAGCCAAATGCTTTGTCATGGGCGAGATGCCAAACAGGGGGCTGTAGGTGGAAGCCTTGATGGTTTTGCCATCGGGCATGAACTCCAGCAGGCGGAGCCAACCGTCGCCGCCGTTGCCTTCCCAGCCGCCACCAAGGCACTGGATGTTGAACATCATCTGATGCACGTCTCTTCCTGCCGAATTCTTATCGCAGCGATAGGCGTTGTTCACTTCGTGGTCGTGACTGCTGCCAGGCTCCTTGCCGTCGGAAGAGGCAGGATGTCCGGTATGTCCGCACACCGCCAGCCGGATGTTCTTGCAGGGATAGAGCAACTTCTCCCATATCTCGCGCCCATAGTTGCGCGGCTCTATCTTGTAGCCCTCGTTGTCGGTGTAGTGTGCCGTCTTGCCATGCAGCAGAGAATGGGTGAGGAAGACCACCGTATGGTCTTTATACTTCTTGCTGTTGCAAAGCCCTTTGGCCCACTCCAGCACCTCGTCGCGAGGCGCCCACTCCGAGCCTATGACCAGGATTCTGCCCCATGTGTCGGTCTTGAACTCCCATGCAGCATTCTCCAGCGAAGCCTGTCCTTGCCGGTTTGGATAAGCGGCCACCAGGTGTTTCGCCGTCTCGGTGTTGCGTTCGGCAGTGTAGTACTCGGCATAATGCGTGAAGGGTTCGTCGCCACGCACGTAGCCATACTCGTGGTTGCCGGCGGCTATGATGTAAGGCACCTTGCCATCCAGCCTTTTGAGGCAGTGGCTCGACCATTCCCACATCTGTTTGCTCGTCTGGTTCAGCATGTTGCGGTTGAGCACTACGTTCTCGTTTTGCTCGATGAGGTCGCCCGTGAAGAGCACCGCCCTGATGTTGAGTTGCTCCACATTATCGGCAACCCATGCCGTGCAGAGTTCGAAGATGGGCTGATTGATGTCGTATTTCGTATAACCCTGTGCGTCGCCGAAGACGACGAAGGTAAACGATTCGGGATTGTTCAACTGCAGTCGGTCGGCCCGATGCTGTGCTTGTGCGGCAGTAAGGCCTGCCAGCAGACAAAGAATGGTCAGTATGTGTTTCCTCATGGCTTGTGTTTGTCTGGTTATTTCGTTCGTGTGAGTTTGAATGTTTTGCCTTCTTCGAACTTGCCGTAGAGGTACTTTCCGTCGTCGCTCAAGACGAGTGTGTCTCTCTCTGACCCGTCGTTGCAGAAGATGAGGTTGTCCTTTGTGGTGTAAGACATCTTCTGTGTGGACGGTGTGAGCGAGATGGCGGCCTTCAGGGCTTTGCGTTGTGCCCACCCGAGGCCTGCTGCCTTCAGGGCATCCTCGTCGAGTTTTATGTCTGCCTGCATGACGAGTTCTGTGTCGCTCTTGAAGGTTGCTGTCATGGCGGTCTTGGTTGCCTTCATGACTGCCATGGAGAATTTTATGGCTTCGTCTTGCTTTGCCTTGATTTGGGCCTTTTCATCGGCCGAAAGTGGTGCGCCTTTCTTGTTTTCTGCCTTGCTGACCTCTTGGCTTATCACTTCGGCCATCTTTTCTTCCAAGTCTTTTTCGTAGGCCTTCATGCCTTCGGCCATGATGTCGGGGTGGTGGTATGTACGGCCCGAGAGGCTGTTCTGTGCCTGCAGGGCAAGGGTGAACAGGACGAGGAGGAGTGCCGAAATCTGTCTTTTCATGCTGCTGTCTGTTGTTTTTGTCGTACTTATTTGCCGAGTATCTGCTCGGCGTGTTCTTTGGTCTTCACTTGTTTTCCGGCGAATATCTGCTGGATGGTGCCGTCTTCGCCTATGATGAAGGTGGTGCGGATGGTGCCCATCGACTTCTTGCCGCACATCATCTTCTCGCCCCAGACGCCCATGGCCTCGATGAGTGTCTTGTCAACATCGGCAATCAGGGGAAAGGGCAGCGCGTGTTTCTCCTTGAACTTCTGGTGCGAGGCAGCAGAATCCTTGCTCACGCCCACCACCTCGTAGCCCGACGCCTGCAACTCTTCGTACCTGTCCCTCAGGCTGCAAGCCTCTGCCGTGCAGCCGCTTGTGTTGTCTTTGGGGTAAAAGTAGAGCACCAGTCTGCGGCCCTTGTAGTCGCTCAGGCGGATGTCTTTTCCGTTCTCGTCCTTGCCCAAAACCTCGGGCACCTTGTCTCCTATGTTCATGTCGTGCAGGTTTTTAGTTGGTTTATGCCGACAAATATACGAATTAGAAAAGACACTGCAAAATAAATCCAGTAAAATGCAGACAATCCCGACAGACTTGGCGGAAAAACATGGCGTGGGATGTCCGCCGGAAAGGTTAACCATTATGGGCAAAAGGGTTAACCATTATGCCCGGAAAGGTTAACCATTATTGGCAACAAGCCACACCTTTCCAAAAAGCAGGCTTGCAGAATAGCGATGAAACCACACAAAAGACCGACTTCTGCAAACATTTGCAAACCTGACACACAACTGCAAATTATTGCAAACAAAAAAGTTTGTGACATCCATCTTTTTTCCTTAACTTTGCGGTTGATGAACGAAATAATCTCCATACTCACCCATCGCGAACTCTTCCTCGTAGGCCTCGGAATGGTGTTCTACGTCGTACTCTTCGTCGTGACAGTGCTCAACAGCCGACGCAAAGTGCTGCTGATGCAAAAACGACTCGATAAGGTACGCGCAATGCAGGAGCAGTACGACATGGAAGGCAACCGACAAAAGATTGCCGAACTGGAGAACCTCATACAAAAACTGGGCGACGAAAACTCCATGCTAAGGCTGGAACTCGAAGAACGCAAAGCCACACTCGACTACAACAACAAGGTGGCCATCATAGACAACGCCAGACGACAGCAGGCAGAGACCGTCATCTTCTCGTCCAACGCCTACCGACGACTGCAAGAATGCCTGAACTCCGGAAAGAAACTGAACTGCGAAGACTGGGGAGAACTATCACTCCTGCTCAACAGCATCTACACCGGTTTCACCGAAAAGCTCTACAGCCTCTACCCCATGAGCGAGCATGAACTGCACGTCTGCCTGCTTATCAAGATGCGCATACAACCCAAAGACATCGCCATACTCACAGCCCACTCCAAAGAAAGCATAGCCACAACACGCAGCAGGCTCCACTCCAAAGTCTTCGGCCGCAAAGGCTCCTCCAAGAATTGGGACGACTTCATCCTGTCACTCTAATACAATAATACATAACATACTAAATCCTTTTCATCATGATTGAGTATCTTTCACTACATTTATGGCAGATATGGGCCGTCCTGGCCGTCGTCTGTCTCATCCTCGAGCTTACCGCCGGCGACTTCTTTATCCTGTGCTTCTCCATCGGAGCGGCTTCCGCCTGCCTGACAGACGCACTGGGTGGCAGCATAACACTGCAACTGGTGGTCTTTGCCATCTCAACGCTTGCATGCCTCTTCTTTGTGCGTCCCTTTGCACAACGCTTTCTGCATAAGGGAGAACCCAACCGCCCGAGCAATGCCGACGCACTGATTGGGCGCAAAGGCCGTGTGGTGGAAACCGTCAAGGCCAGCACCTTCGGGCGTGTACAGATTGACGGCGACATCTGGAAGGCTGTCACAAACGAGGCGAACGATATTGCGGAAGGCACAACTGTCTGTGTCGTTTCGCGCGAAAGCACCATCATAACTGTTGAGACTATCAAATAATTATTAATTTTTATATTTAACAACAAACACTATGGTTACTTCTATTTTAATTGCAATTGTTGTTTGCGTGATCATCTTTGCCAAGATGGCTTTGGTGATTATCCCTCAGTCGGAGACGAAGATTGTGGAGCGTCTGGGCCGTTACTATGCTACGTTGCAGCCTGGCATCAACATCATTATTCCATTCATCGACCGTGCCAAGTCCATTGTGGTACTTAATCACGGGCGTTATATGTACTCTACGACCATCGATCTGCGTGAGCAAGTGTATGACTTCCCCAAGCAGAACGTTATTACGAAGGACAATGTGCAGACGGAGATCAATGCTTTGCTCTACTTCCAGATTGTGGATCCCTTCAAGGCGACCTACGAAATCAACAACTTGCCCAATGCCATCGAGAAGCTGACGCAGACCACTCTGCGTAACATCATCGGCGAACTGGAACTGGACGAGACGCTGACCAGCCGCGACACCATCAACAAGAAACTTTCTGCCGTGCTGGACGATGCCACAGACAAGTGGGGTGTGAAGGTGAACCGTGTTGAGTTGCAGGACATCACGCCTCCCGACAGTGTGCTGACGGCTATGGAGAAACAGATGCAGGCTGAACGTAACAAGCGTGCACAGATATTGAATTCGGAGGGACAGAAGGCGGCCGAGATTTTGGCTTCCGAGGGTGAACGCACGGCTATCGTCAACAAGGCCGAGGCTGCCAAGCAGGAAGCCATCCTGCAGGCTGAGGGTGAGGCGCAGGCTCGCATCCGTGTGGCGGAGGCTGAGGCTAAGGCCATAGAACTCATCAGCGAGGCTGTGGGCAAATCCACCAACCCTGCCAACTATCTCCTGGCACAGAAGTACATCCAAATGATGCAGGAACTGGCCGAAGGCGACAAGACGAAGACCGTCTACATGCCCTACGAGGCCACCAATCTGCTCGGTTCCATCGGCGGAATCAAGGATTTGTTCAAAGCCACCGAGTAAGCAGACATGCGCCGAAGAGGTTAACCTTTCCACTCAAATAGGTTAACCTTTCCGGCCATAATGGTTAAGGTATTTAACGAGAAAGGTTAACCATTCTTGGCGGAATGGTTAACCTTTATTTTTGTATGGCTACAGGGCCTCTTTTTCCTACCCGAAGAAGATGGCGGCAACGACCATGGCGGCGATGATGCCGAAGAGGTCGGCAATGAGGCCAGCGGCTACGGCATGGCGCGTGTGGCGTATGCCTACCGAACCGAAATAGACTGCCAGAATGTAGAACGTCGTGTCCGTGGCTCCCTGGAAAACACAAGAGAGACGGCCAACAAAGGAGTCGGCACCGTACTGCTGCATGGCGTCCACCATCATGCCTCGTGCACCGCTGCCGGAAAGGGGCTTCATGATGGCCGTCGGTAAGGCAGCCACATAGTCGGCACTGCCACCACACAGTTCCACCACCCTGCCTATGCCGCCAACAATAAAGTCCATCGCTCCCGAAGCACGGAATACACCTATGGCTACCAGAATGGCAACCAGATACGGTATGATGCGCACCGCCGTCTCGAAACCACCCTTGGCACCCTCCACAAAAGCCTCATAGACATTCACCCGTTTCCGTACACCGGACACGATGAAAGCCATGATGATGCTGAAGAGCAAGACATTGGCAACCACCGTACTCCACAGGTTCATCGTCGCCTGATCCACCTGCGTAGAAAGCCATATCACAGCACTCACCACCAGACAAATGCCCAGAACAAACGTCATAATGGCACGGTTGAAGAGATTGATGCGCTGGTAAAGACTCGTAACAACCATGCCGGCAAGCGTGGAAACCGACGTAGCAATGAGAATGGGGCAAAACACATCCGTAGGCTGAGCCGCACCCATCTGCGCACGATACACCATCACACCCACAGGAATGATGGTCAAGCCACTCGTGTTCAACACCAGAAACATAATCATGGCATTCGTGGCCACATCCTTCTTCCTGTTCAGCTCCTGCAAACCCTCCATAGCCTTCAGGCCCAAAGGCGTGGCAGCATTGTCCAAACCCAACATATTGGCACTGAAATTCATGAAGATATGACCAAAAACAGGATGGCCGGCAGGAATCTCAGGGAACAGGCGGACCAGCAAAGGAGACAGCCAACGCGCCAAACTGTCAACAAGACCTCCGCGCTCGCCTAGCTTCATAATGCCCATCCAGAGAGACAAAACACCCGTCAGGCCCAACGAAATCTCAAAAGCCGTCTTGGCATTGTCGAACGTACTGTTCATGATTGCCGGAAAAACATCCGTGTTGCCCAGCAAAAGCTGCACAGCCGCAATGAGAAAAGCAATGGCAAAAAAGCCAATCCAAATATAGTTGAGAACCATAAACCTATACTATTCCTGTTTACGAGAAAAGGTCACCCTGAACAGGTTCCCTGCTGATGTGCAGATGCTTGTATGCCAAATCCGTCACCTCACGACCCCTCGGCGTACGCTTTATAAAGCCCTCCTTGATGAGGAACGGCTCGTAAACCTCCTCCACCGTACCCGCATCCTCGCCAATAGCCGTAGCAATCGTGCCGATACCCACAGGGCCACCCTTGAACTTGTTGATGATGGTGAGCAGAATCTTATTGTCAATCTCATCCAGACCGTAGCGGTCGATGTTCAACGCCTCCAAGGCAAAACGGGCAATCTCAAGGTCAATGCGGCCATTACCCTTCACCTGAGCAAAGTCACGCACACGGCGAAGCAAAGCATTGGCAATACGTGGCGTGCCACGACTGCGGCTCGCAATCTCCGCCGCCGCGTCCGAATCGATGGGAACACCCATAATGGCACTCGAACGCATGATAATCTTTTTCAGCGTCGCAGCATCGTAATACTCCAAATGCATATTGATGCCAAAGCGGGCACGCAAGGGAGCAGTGAGCAAACCGCTGCGCGTAGTGGCACCGACAAGCGTAAAGGGCGACAAATCAATCTGTATGCTTCGTGCCGACGGCCCCTTGTCTATCATGATGTCAATACGGTAATCCTCCATCGCACTGTACAGGTATTCCTCCACAACGGGCGAGAGTCTGTGTATCTCATCAATGAAAAGTACATCGTTGGGGTCAAGCGAAGTGAGTATGCCGGCAAGGTCTCCGGGCTTGTCCAGAACGGGGCCGCTGGTGAGTTTGAAGCCCACGCCGAGTTCGTTGGCTATGATGTTGGACAAAGTTGTCTTGCCAAGTCCGGGAGGACCGTGCAGGAGAGTGTGGTCAAGGGGCTCGCCTCTGTACTTGGCAGCCTCGACGAAGATGCGCAGATTCTCAACCACTTTCATCTGTCCGCTGAAGTCTTCGAAGCAAAGAGGTCGCAGAGCATTCTCGAAGTCCTTTTCCTTTTGTCGTCCTTCCTTTCTTATGTCGAAATCTTCCACTGTGGATTTTGTGTTAATGGGGTTAATGTATGTGGGTTGTCAGGCGTTCGAGGGCGGCGTCTTCGGCTCGGTGCATCTGTTCTTCTTCCTCGTCTGTTTTGTCGCGAAGGCCGCACAAGTGCAGCAATCCGTGCACGATGATGCGGTGGAGTTCGTCGCGGAATGTGGCGTCGTAGAGTTCGGCGTTGGTGCGAACGGTGTCGAGGCTGATGTAGATATCACCGCCGATGGCGTTGTCGTGGGAGTAGTCGAAGCCTATATGGTCTGTGTAGTAGTCGTGTCCGAGAAAGCGTCGGTTGACGTCGAGTATGGTTTCGTCGTCGACAAAGATGTAGCAGATGTCGCCCACCACTTTGCCATGTGTGGCGGCTACCTGCTTGAGCCAGTCCGACACCTCTGTCTTTTGGATGTCGGGCATTGTTGTGTTCTGGGCGGTGTAGCTTATCATTCTGTTTGGAGGAGTTCGACGGCTTTCTTGACTACGTCGTCGTCTTGATAGATGATGGCGAAGTATTCGCTCATGTCCCAGAGGTCGCGTGCCACGAGTCCTTTGACGATGAGTTGTATGTTGTCGATGGCTTTTTGTCGTTCTTCTTCGTCTTTTGGTCGGATGTTCTGTTTCTCTCCTTCGGCAAAGATGTCGTTGATGACTTCCTGTGGCACTTGGAAGTTGTCTTTGAACTGTTGGAAGGTGGGGTATGCTTTAGAGAGTTTCTTTCGGTTTTTGTCTATGTATCGGAGGTTTGTGTTGATGATGATGCTTTTGGCCGACAGTTCTCTGTAGCATTTGGCGTAGCGCATGGTGTCGAGTGGGACGAAGTAGTCTGGCATGATGCCACCGCCTCCGTAGACGGTTCTGCCTTTTCGGAGTGTCTGATAGCGCAGTGAGTCGGGGAAGTGTATGCTGTCGGCATTGGTGAGTTCGCCTTTGTTGTATCGGTTGATGACGTCTTTGGCGTAGTCGAGTCCTTTGCCTTTTTCGTAGGGTTTCTGTATGCTTCTGCCGCTCGGGGTGTAGTATCTGGCGGTTGTAAGGCGTATCATGCTGCCGTCGGGCATGTCGAAGGGCCGCTGCACGAGTCCTTTGCCGAACGAACGCCTGCCCACCACGATGCCTCTGTCCTGGTCTTGTATGGCGCCGGAGAGTATCTCGGCTGCCGATGCGCTGTATTCGTCGATGAGGACCACTACTCTACCCTCGAGGAAGCAGCCGCCTCCTCTGCTGCGGAACTCCTGGCTGGGCACGCTGCGTCCTTTGGTATAGACTATCATGTCGCCTTTGGGGAGGAATTCGCTGGCTATCTCTGCTGCGGCTTGCAGGAAGCCTCCTGAGTTCTGCTGTATGTCGATGATGAGGTCTTTCATGCCTTCTTTTTGGAGTTTGGCAATGGCATCGACCACTTCCTTGTGTGTTGTCTGTCCGAAGTTGTTGAAGCGCACGAGTCCGATGGTTGGTGTTACCATGTAGGCGGCATCAACGGAGTTGACGGGAATCTTGTCGCGCACGACGTTGAACTGCAGTGTGTCCTTGATGCCGCTGCGCACCACGCCGAGCTTTGCCACGGTGCCTTTCGGTCCGCGCAGGCGGTGCATGATTTCTTCGCGGCTCATCTTTACGCCGGCAATGGTTGTGTCTGCCACGCTGACAATGCGGTCGCCCGCCAGGATGCCTACCTTTTCGCTGGGTCCTTTCGGCACGGGTTGTATGACGAGCAGTGTGTCTTCCAGTATGTTGAACTGCACGCCTATGCCTTCGAACGAGCCTTCGAGCGGTTCGGTAAACTTCTTTGTGTCGGACGCATTGGTGTAGGCCGAGTGCGGATCGAGTTTGGAGAGTATGCCGTTGATGGCGTCTTCTGCAAGTTTTTTGCTGTCCACGCTATCGACATAGAAGTTGTTAATCATCACGCCAGCCATCACGAGTTTCTGGAGGTTCTTCTCCAGATCGCTCATCGTATTGTTTCTCTCCGGCGCATTGCCGAAGCGCAACTGTGCCGAAAGGCTCATTCCCACGAGCAGGGCAGCAGCAGCGAAGGTGAATCTCTTCATATTATATATATGGTTTTATGCTTAATCGGGACAAAGTTACGTTTTTTTTTCGACATACAGACGCTTGCCGTAAAAAAGAACAGAAAAAGCCTCGTGCTGAAACCTCCCGCAGCACCCCCAAAATAAAGGTTAACCCTTCCGTCGATAATGGTTAACCTTTCTACCCGGAATGGTTAAGCATTATTACAAGAAAGGTACACCTTTCCCGGCGGAAGGGTGTACCTCTGTTTTTGAATATCCTGGCAGCCGTGTTACTTACTGGCCGCTCTCCTGCAACATCTGGAAGAGTTTGTCGAGACGCGGAGCCATGATGATTTCCGTACGACGGTTGCGAGCCTTGCCTTCAGGCGTCGTGTTGACATCCACGGGCTTGAACTCTCCTCGGCCGCATGGCAATATCTGCAACGGATTGACGCCGTAGGTTTCCGTC
>JAEIGA010017391.1_pt1 | contig 10954 bp, 11 predicted proteins | sample 9270691 | NCBI WGS metagenome assembly JAEIGA01 (sample SAMN17057246, study PRJNA624740) | gut metagenome | biome: biome; isolation source: fecal sample | host: Bos grunniens | place: China: Xizang | collected 2019 | reverse complement strand
TTAAAAAGGATGTTAGTATAGCCAATCAAAGAATTAGAAGAATACAAGCTAGATATGGTGATAATGCGTGGGCTATTGCTAACTTAACAGATAAATTAGATAACAAGGTTATACAAGCTATTAATCCATATTCTGGTGAAATAAAAATTAATAAGAAAATGAGTGATGCTCAATTAAATGCAATTAGATCTGCAACTGATGAGTTTTTAAAGAGTAAGACAAGTAAACTAACTGGAATTAAACAAGCTAAAGCAAATATGATTTCATCATTAAGATCAAGTTTATCTACAGAAGATGTAGAGTTAACTGATAAAGAAGCTCAAGCATTATATAGATTAGTAGAAGATAAAAACTTAAGAACAACAACTGAATATATAGGAGCAAGTAAATTATGGTCGTTATTAATAGATGCTAAAGCTAAAAGAGCAACAGAAGATGAATGGTATAAGATGTTAATTGATTATAATGCATATGGTAAAGATTTAGATATGAAAGATGATTTAAAAAGGATATATGACTTATATATCAAAGAATGATTTACTGGAATAATTACAAAGGTCATGAATCTAAAATAATAACAACTAAGCATAAACAATTTGATAACAATATCTATACATTTGATATTGAAGTTACTAGTTATTTAAAACTTAATGGTAAACAATATTCGCAAGATGTATATGAATCGTTTACACAAAAACAAAAAGATAAATGTGAGTTTCATTCTATCATGTATATATGGATGTTAGGTATAAATGATACTGTGTATTATGGTAGAACATGGGATGAGTTAAAAGAGTTTTTATATCTGATTGACGAGAATACTCCAGAAAAGAAAATCATGTATATACACAACTTATCATATGAGTTTCAGTTTATAAGAAGTGAGTTTTTGATAGATGATGTTGTAGCAAGAACAGAACGTAAAGTAATGAAGTGTAAACTAGCTGATTTCAATTTTGAATTAAAGTGTAGTTATTTTCTATCTAATGCTAAATTGGAAAAGCTACCAGAAGTTTATAAACTACCAGTAGAAAAGATGGTAGGTGATCTAGATTATTCAGTTATAAGAACACCACTAACACCATTAACAGATAAAGAGATGGGATATTGTGAAAATGATTGTTTAGTATTATACAACTATATTAAAGTTGAATTATTAAATTATCACGACTTAGAACACATACCATTAACAAATACTGGAAAAGTTAGAAATGAATTAAAAAGAATAGCATATAGTAGTTTTACATATCTTAATAGAGTTCGTAAAGCTATAAATCTAGATCCACATGTATATAACCTATTACAACAAGCATTTATGGGTGGTTATACACATGCTAATTATTGTTATTCTGATATGGTTATAAATGGAGTAGATAGTTATGATTTTACGAGTAGCTATCCATATTGTTTAATAGCATATAAGTATCCATCATCAGAGTTTTATAAGTGTGATGTTAAAAGACGTGAAGATATGATTAGTAATTTTGCTTATTTATTAGTAGTAAAGTTTACTAACATATCAAGTCTACATTTTAATAACTTTATATCAAGCTCTAAATGTCGTTACATTAGAGGTGGATGTTATGATAATGGTAGATTAATTTCAGCGTTAGAGATTGAAATAACACTAACAGACGTTGACTTCTATTTCATATTAGACACGCATGAGTGTGAATATGAGATATTAGAATCATACTATGCAACTTATAATTATCTACCTAAATTATTTTATAACTTTATTCTGGATAAGTATGTTAAAAAAACACAACTTAAAAATGTTGATGGAATGGAGATCCTGTACGCATTAATTAAAGGTCAGTTTAATAGTTTATATGGAATGTGTGTAACGAATACTATTAGAGATGATGTTGCTTATTCTAATGATTCTGGATGGAGTGTAACAGAGCTATCTAATGAAGATATAATTAGTAAATTAGAACATGAAAAAAGTAAAGGTTTTCTTAGTTTTTCATGGGGTTGTTGGTGTACAGCATATGCAAGACGTAATCTATTAACTAATGTATGTAAGTTAGATGAAAAGTGTATATACTGTGATACTGATTCATTGAAGTTATTTAGAGGATATGATAGGAATATTATTTTAGATTATAATAAAAGTGTAAAAGAACGTATTAAAAAAGTATCTAAATTATTACAAATACCATTAGAAAAGTATGAGCCTAAAGATATTAAAGGTGAAAAGCATTTATTAGGGGTGTTTGAGAAGGAAGGTGAAAAGTATAATAAGTATACATATGATGAGTTTATTACGCAAGGTGCTAAAAAGTATGCAATTAAAACTAAAAAGAAAGACAAGGATGAAAATTTAGTAGACGTTATTAAGATAACAGTAGCTGGTGTTCCTAAAGACAAGGGAGCTAAAGCGTTAAAGAAATTAGATGAGTTTAGAGATAACTTTATATTTAAAGCATCTGATACTGGAAAACAAAGTATTATATACATAGATGATCAAGAAGTAGATGAGATGGTAGATTGTAATAATGTACCTTATATCAATAGAGATAGGAGTGGATGTTGTATGATACCATGTAGTTATGAATTAGGTAAAGCATTAGATTATTGTGAGTTATTAACAGATAATAGTAGTAAAAGAGCTGTGTTTAAGGAAGAGGTGAGTGAATATGAATGATAAAGATTTTATAAGAGCATTTTTAAATATTAAAGTTTCAAAGATATGTAAAGATTTAGATATAACTCCGAGTAATGTATATAATGGTACTGTAAGTAAAGATAAACTTAATAAAGTCAGAAGAGCATTAGATGAGGAAATAAATAAGTTATATGAAAGAAAATAGAGGATGGATAATAGCATGGTTATTAGGTGTAATAGTTATGTTGTTATTAGTAGATGATATTAAAATGTCAAAGATAGTAATAGATCAAGAAAATAAATTAAAGGAGTGTAGAGATGGGAGATAAGATATATGTAGATTTATTCTTAGCATTACAAAGATTTAAAAACATTTGTAATTTAGAAGAATATACTAAGAAAGAGAATTATAATACATTTAAAGAGATGATACATGAATTAAACGATTCTATTTATCTATTAGAAATAATAGATAAAGAGGATGAGATAATATGAGTAAAATAAAATATTATACTCTAGATAGAATTAAAAAAGAAAATGCTGATATTAATATAATTTATGGTGAAAAAGGAAATGGTAAAAGCTATGCTGTAAAGCATGAATGTGCTTTAAATAACTATTTAGATAGTCTAGCTAATGTAGACAATCTACCAGATTATTTTAAAGATGGTAAGAGGTTTATGTTAGTAAGAAGATTAAAAGAAGAGATTACTAAAGAAAAGATTTTACAATACTTTAATGATGCTAAAATTGAAGAACTAACACATGGTGAGTATAATTGTATTGAAGTATATACACATAAAATATATTTAGCTAAGAGAATAGATTATAATCACAAAGAGCGTGGGGCTTTAATTGGTTATGCAATTGCTTTATCAACAGAGCAAAGTTATTCCAGTTTATCATTTCTAGATGTATCAGATATTATACTAGAGGAAGTATTTTCACGTGATAGATACTTGTTTCGTGAGCCAGATAAATTAATGGCTTTATATTCTACAGTAGATCGTAAAAGAAAAACAACTAAGATATGGATGGTAGGTAACACTATTAGTCGTGTATGTCCTTATATTTATGAATGGGGCTTATATGATATTGTATCTAAAATGAAACAAGGTGAAATAAGAACAGTAACAATACCAGCAACAGATGATGATACAGTTAAAATAGCTATTGAGTACTGTGAATCAACTGGAGTATCAAGTCATACAATTGGATCTAGTAAAGATATGATTAATAAAGGTGAGTGGATGACAACTGAACAGCCACATCTACCTAAATCATTAAATGAATATAGTAAACAATTTAGACTTATATTCTGGTATAAGAAAATGAAGTTTATAGGTGAATTATTAAAAGATAAGAAAACAAGTGATATAGCATGGTTTATCTATCCATATGAAGGTGAGATAGATGACAATACAATAGTAGTATCTGATGTAATTAAACCTAACAAATACTACCAAAGAGATATCTATAACATCTCTATTGGTAATGATAGGTTACGATCTGTTATAGCTAACACATTTAGAGAACAAAATATCTTTTATGCAACAGATCTAACTGGATGTGAGTTTAAGCAAGTTATAGATTTTATAATTAGGAGATAGGATTATGTTATATTATGTTATTGGGGAGTGGTTGATAGAAGAACATGAACATTATTGCTGGATATTTAAAAACGATACATGCTATGCAAGAATACCAGCTAGAAAAGAAAAATCAATAGAAGAATTAAAAGAGTTGTTAGAAAAGTTTTTAATAGTAATAGGAGTTGTATGATGGAATTATACTTAATATTATATGATGTAACAACACAAAAAGAGTTTAAAAAGACTTTTCCATGTGAATGGACTATGGACAAGTTTAAGAGAAAATTGCATTATTCCAAAAAATTGTATATAATTAAAGATAGTAGAGAGGAGTGGTTAAATAATGGCTAATGTAAAAGATGGAGAAATAATTTTATGTCAAGGAATTAAGATGGATAAAGAATATGAAAATGTACTTAATTATAGTACAGCTGATATGGTTACATTATGTAGAACTAATCAAGTGGCTACATCAACTAAGTATTCAATACTAGATCCAACTGTAAATGAAATATCAGTAGCTATACCATATAGTACTTGTATTTATGCTAACTATATAGCATTTAAGAATCCACATTATGGTAATAAATGGTATTTTGCATTTGTAAATAAAGTAAAGTTTGAGAATCCAGAAGTAACAACTATTGAGTTTAAAGTAGATGTATTTAGTACATGGTATTCATCATTTAGTGTTGGTAAAGCATTTGTAGAAAGAGAGCATGTATCTGATGATACATTTGGTAAACATACAATACCGGAACATTTAGATACTGGTGATTTTGTTATTAATGGTGTAGAAACATTTGATGAATATGCTAACGATTTTATAATTGTAGCTGGTGTTTCTAAATTACCTAAAGAGATTATGTCTTTAAATGTATCTAGTTCAAGTGTACCAGCAACTATATATAATGGTATATATTCTGGATTAACTTATATTGCATTTCAAACATATCTTGAGGCCACTGAGTTTTTATTAGTAATGGATGGACAAGGTATATCTGAAAATGTTTATGAATTATTTATGGTACCTAAAAGCATTGTAACAATAGCTAATAATGCATGGGTACAAACATCATGCTCAGCTACAATTACAATACCTAATTTGGATGATTGGCATTTAGATGTAACATTTAGTATAAGTTATAAAATATTACCATCCAGTATGACAGAAAGTGTTATGAAAGCATCTCAAACAATAACTAGAAACACAACATTAAATGGATATACACCTAAGAATAATAAGATGTTTACTGGTGAGTTTAATTATATGTATGTTACTAATAATGCTGGTGCTGATGCTAAGTTTAATTATGAAGATTTTTATGATAATACACCTATATTTAGTTTAATAGGTGCAATTTGTCCTGGTTGTAGTATTAGATTAATACCTAAAAATTATAAACTATTAAATCAATCAGCTAGTCAAGATTATGTATGTAATCCATATGGATTAACTGGTGCTAAGTATCCAGTATGTTCATGGACTAGTGATTCATACACTAACTGGCTAACACAACAATCAGTAAACTTAAAGACAGATCAAATAGGTACAGCTGTTGCTACTGTAGGTTTAGCTGCAACTGGAAATCCATCAGCTGTTTTTGGTGCATTAGGTTTAATTAAAGATGAAATGGCTTTAAAACAAAAAAGAGATTTTGCACCAGTACAAGCTAAGGGTAATTTAAACTCTGGTGATGTTACATGGGCTATGGGATGGAATCAATTTGTTTTATTTAAAATGAGTTGTAGATATGAATTTGCTAAAATCTGTGATGATTACCTATCACGTTTTGGCTATCGTGTAAATGAAATGAAAACACCTAATCTTAATTCACGTACTAAGTTTAATTTCATTAAAGTAGGTGGAATGGATGAGCTTATTAGTGGTAATATACCAGCTAATGATCTAGAAGAAATTAACGGAATCTTTAGAAAAGGTGTAACAATATTCCATGACTATACAACATTTGGTGATTATACACAAACGAATAGTATTAGAACAAATCCATAATAATGTAAATAAAAAAAAGACGTCATAGACGTCTTTTTTTAACTTATAATTTGATTAACATTAACCCAAGCTATACCATTATAAATTGTACGTTCATAATTAGTAGCTGCTATTCCAGTTGCAGAGAATACTCTAGTATCACCAGCAACAGCTGTAATTGATCCTAAATCACTTTGTGAATTAATACCATATATTGTAAATACATTGTTTGTATAATTAAATGCTTTAGTTACATTACTACCTCTTATATTAGCTTTAACTGGATTTTTAACGTCAATACTAATTGTAGTAGGAATTGTACCAGATATATCATTTTCATTATATGATACATCAGTTTTTATAGCACTAAAGTTATTAATAACATCATACTCAGCATTGTTTGAACTATAATTAAATGATAAACCTCTAACATTAACTGTTCTAGCAATTATTTTTACATTGTCATAGAAACAATATTTATCTGCAATATTCATTTGTGTTTTTGAAGATGATGAACTTCCACAATCTTCTACACAAATGTTTGTGATATTTGAATAAGTAATATTACTACGATATCCTATTTGTCCATTTCCAGTTTTAACATTTATATTACTTATATTATTAGATGTACCATCTCTAAATATTACACCAATATGTGATCCATTATTTTTTGCATAGTCATTAACACATATGTTATTAAAATTAGAATAACTAGCTTTAGTTTCAAATCCACCAGTATAACTTTTATTAATATTTATATTATTAACAGTTGTATAATCACCATCTATAAATACAGCACAGAATGTACCAGATCCAGGTAAAACCCATGTTTTACCATGATCAATACATTTTATATTATTAATAGTATTATTAATAGGACGTATAGCATCTGGATTATCTACAACATCTTCTTGTGATACATAACAAGAAATTTCAGTACCATTTACTATTGTTATATTATCCATAGTTGAATTAGTACAACTCTTAAATTGACAATTATATTTAAATGTACAATTTTCACCATTTATATAACTATCTTTAAAAGTACAATAATTACCTTGATATGCAAGGTATCCAGCTTTAAGCGTATTACTTGTATTTATGTTTGATACGTTAATATAATTACTTGTATTAATATAAACACCATCATTTGATACATTACTTATATTAATATTATCTACTAATATATTTGAGCTAGTATTAATTGATATAGCATTTTGATTTTCACTTGAAGTACTACCAACAATTGAAAAGTCTTTTAATATAATATTATTTTTATTAGTAGTAACAATAATTGAATTATTAGTTGTTTTATAAATAGTACTTTCTTTATTTCCAATTATTTTATTATTACTATTTAAATTAAGACTATCACTAATTAAATATGTTTTATCATTTAAATAACAACTATTAGTTTTATTAAGTAAAGTCATAATAGAGCTATAATCATCATGTGTTCCATCACCATAGGCTCCAAATTGCTCTGGACACATATTATCTTCAATAATTAATTCAGCAACTAAAGTATTATTATATAATGCTATAATTGTTTTTTCATCTATTGTATCATCATTAGTAACAGTTCTAACTTTATATAAAGAATTACCACTATCATTAACACTATGATATCCTAATGTAGCACATTTACTACCATTTACTAAGTTTTCAGCCAATTTCATATCAGCTACTGTATCAAATGTAATCATTCCAGCTAATCCTAAATATTGAGCTATTATGTCAGTAAGTTCACCAGATTCAGCCATTTCATCTAATTTATGATCAACTTCTTCTTGTAAATCTAGATTATTAAAATAATTTTCATAATAATCTAATTCTTGATTAAAAGCTGTTAATTGTGTTTGAAAACTATCAACATCTTCTAAGGCTTTTCTCATATATTCTACCATTTTACAGAATAATTTATAATCTGTTAAAGCATCAAAATCATCCTCTAAAAATGGGAAGTTTTGTATAACAAAATCTCTAAAACACATATTATCACATCCTTTCTAATCTACCATTTGATAGAATAAACAATCTAAATCTTTATATATTCTAGACATTATACTATTTTTTGTTTTTAAATATGATTCATACAATTTCATTTTATCTGTTGGTGAACGTGTAATAACTTCATTTTCAGTATTAGATTCATTTGAATTAGTATCTGTATCCACTGAATTACTTAAACTATCACTATCATAATTTTGCTCTGATACATAACTACCACTTGATATATCTGTTAGTTGATTTTGAGGAAATTTACTATATCTTCTATCACTTGTATTAGAGCCAGTTGTAGATGTAGATCCATCTGTTTCTATTTCTCTACTACCAGTTAGTTCACGTGATATTACTTCACCATCATTAAATAATTTATAATCAGATAAAGCATCAAATAAAGTATTATAATATGGTAGAATCTCATGTAATTTATTTTCTAGATGTAATTGAAATGATGTCATTGTATCAAATCCTATACGTCTTTCTATATAGTGATTTAAAATATCTATTTCAAATTGATTTTTACTAACTTTATCAGATAAATCATAATTAAAATCAAATATTTCTTCATGACATGCACTTGCTAAATCACGTATTTTAGTTTGTTCTTCTTTACCATAATTAACTATACTATTCATTAAAGCATAAAGTGTAGGTGGCTTAGGATTCATTATTAAATTAGCTGTTACTTGATTCATTGGATAAGTTGGATTCAACTTGTACATTTTCTCCATCAGTTATCACCTCACTATCATCTTTTAATGTTGTTGGTAGTCCATCATAATATTCTATTTCAATATTCATATTAAACATTTTATTAATTTTATCTATAGCTATTTTACGAGCATTAAATCTGTTAAATCTAGATGCAATAGTACCACCTTGACTTAGTATAACTTCATCTGTTATGTTACGTTCTTTCTTTTCAAATGATGTATTAGCTATACCAATAAGTCTTAAAAACTCATTCCAGATCTTATCTTTTTCATCTGACAGTTTATCAGTTACATATGGTGCTGGTGCTTGATTTAAATTAATATTACCTAAATCTAAGCCATCATATGTAATAATAGTATCATTCATACTATCAATACCATCTAAAACATCTAAAACAGATTTTTTATTTTCACTTGTTACTTGCCAGAATCTAGGTGTACGTTGCTGTTTAACATTAATATCAATTGTTCTTTGTATTAATGCTAATCTCTCTGCATATTGTAATATATCAAATATTAAAGGTATTCTTGACATGTTATCATACATGATAACATATTCTCCTTGTTTTAATGTTCTAGTATATCCATTTTTTCCTATAACTTGTATATCTATTGGCCTACCATATAAATCTAGTTCACCTACATTTATATAAGGTAAAGCAAGTAAACCTAATACTTCATCTTTAAACCATGCAATTGATCCTTTATAAACCAATTCTTTATTAACAAATGATAAATCTAAATAATCAGCTTTTCCACTATCCATCAAATTAGCATATTTATATACATTCTCAGCTAGAGATGTACATTGTTTTTCATACATCTTTTGCGTTTTAGCATTACTAATCTGTGAATATGCATTACGTCTACTCATATTATCACCTCAATTCTTTAAAAAATAAAGAGGGCTGTGTTGCCCTCTTATACATTCAACACTAGATGTTGTTGTATCAATATACCTCTAAATTATTACAATTGTTATCTTAACTAGCTACAATTGGTGTACTAATTGTTGCTGTATCATATTTAGTTGGATCAAATACAGATTTAGCTGTTACTGTAAGTTCAATGTTACCAGCAACATTAGGAGCTATCTTTAATAATCCATTTTCATTAATAGTTACACCATCAACTGGTTGGCTATCAGATGCACCAACTACACTCCATGTTACAGCTTTGTTTGCAAATCCAACTGTTGCTACTGTAGCAGATAGTTGTAATTCTTGTCCTTGATTAACAACAGCTGTACTAGGAGAAACTGTTACACATGATACAGCTGGTACTGTATCACTAATAAATACTACAGCTTGTTCAAATGGTGATGTAGATTTTACACCCCAATAATGTAAGAATACATTACGTTCAAGTGTTGTAGGATTATAAAATTCAGTTTCTTTATATGGAGATCCAGCATCAATTTGATAGTCATAATCCATAAACCATTCACGAGAAACGATACATGCTTTAACTTTTGCAAGTTCAGTTTTTTCAGCATCAGTGAATGCTACGTAAGCTGATCCTAATACTTCAGCAAGTCTAGCTTCATCGGTTGTAGAGAATCCATCAACTAATCTTAATTGAGTTTTTAATTCAGCATCATTTCTATAATATGAAGTTGCTAATACTTCAGTGCTCATAGCACCCTCAAAATCAGTATCCATGATTGTGATTAAATCTTCAAATCTATTAGCTTTTCTTAAACCAGCTGGATTGTAATTAGGAGATCTAAATCCCATCTTATTAGCAACTGATTTCATTTGAGATACAATCTCTCTTGTAGTCTTACTTACTGTAATTAAGTCTACAGATGTAACAGTACCATCAAGGATTCTTCTACATAACATGTATTTATCTACTAAATATTCATCATAAATTAATGATTGATATAACATTCCAATGATTTCGTCAATTAAGTTATATAAACCATTTTCTTCAGTAAATGCCATAGCTAGCTGTGCATCAGAAGTAGTAGTTTGATAGAATTTTTGAAAATTAACTTCATGAATGTAATTTAATACATAAGGTACAACTGTTTCTA
>JAEIGA010017390.1_pt1 | contig 10954 bp, 17 predicted proteins | sample 9270691 | NCBI WGS metagenome assembly JAEIGA01 (sample SAMN17057246, study PRJNA624740) | gut metagenome | biome: biome; isolation source: fecal sample | host: Bos grunniens | place: China: Xizang | collected 2019 | reverse complement strand
TACAACTCAGTTGCGCTACCGTTGCGCCAATCCAGCGTGCACGACATCTACCAAAATAGAACGACAGCAACCCGCCGTCCATACAAACCACTCGATGTCATTGTGATTTTCCTAGTTGGCTCCCTCTGTTGGGCTTGAACCAACGACCCTATGATTAACAGTCATATGCTCTACCGACTGAGCTAAGAAGGAATATTGGTGACAGTTTTTTGGTAGGCTCACTGACAAAACCTCTACGTAACATCACTCCAAGGCGCTAACAAGTGACGTGGACGGTTAAGGCGATACTGACCGTCGTTTCCCTCCACAAAACGCCCACAAGTATGCTTGGTAAGGACATTAATGTCGCTACCAAGTCTGTAGGAGATGTTTTATTTAAAGCACTTCGCCGGTTTCAGTATCAACATCAACCGACTCACCGTACTCCTCGTCATAGGAAACGGAAATCTTGCATTCATTGCCGTCAAATGCGCCCATAAGAGCGGCAAGGTTATATTCGCCCTTATCCTCAACGCAAATGGTAATACATCCATCATCAATTGCCACGACACCCTGAATACTGAGGGAATATTTCTTCTGTACCTTCTGTGCCATAATTTTTCTCCTTTAAATCATTTTGTTGTGTATTGTGTTAATATATTTTCAATATTATCAAAATCATAATACCATATTTCCAACAAATCTATATTATGTGCAATGACATATTCTCGTTTTCTTTTATCATGTTCTTGTTGCTTTAAAAATTCCTCTTCTGTTTGCATTAACACCGTTCCGTCATGATATTCACCCTGATACTCAATCAACAAATTATATGACGGCAAATAAAAGTCATATGATAAAGATTTACCCCCGACACCAACCAAACCATCGTATTTCTTTTGTGGCTCAAATAGTATTTGATTCTTTTCACAATACTTTCTTATTGCTCGTTCTCCATTAGATTCTTTGCAGATTGGACACCCGCAACCCCTAACTAAATAAGTTGCTTTCGTAGTCCAAATATGTCCACATTTTTTACATTTACACTCTATTGGTTGCAAAGATCCGTTGTAATCTCCAAGCACTATAATCTCATCATTTATTTCTTTAATTTTTTCTCTAAACTCATCGTTTGTGTATGTGCTATTAAAACAACATTTTGGACATCCTTCTCCATTTAAAATGTTGCCAGGCTGTGCAGACCAGATATGACCACAGTCTAAACATTTAAAATGTATTTTTTCGGATCTTTTCTTATAATTTTCTAACGGAATAATTTTATCAGTCACAAAAGATAATTTATATAAAAATTCTTCATTGGTTAACGTTTTTGGCGCACCCTTCTTTTTGATATAATTAATATTATTCTCTTGCATATACTTTAATAAAAAATTCTCACTGCATTGTATTGCGTTACAGATTTCTTTTAAGGTGTTGCTTTTATGCATTTGATTCACCGTGCGTATCTCTTCTTCGGTTAAAACACGCCTCTTACTTAAATTAACACGTTTTCTATTATATCCATTAAGATGTATAAAATCATTTAATGTCTCTGCAGAGCAATGTAATTCTTTTTTTATGTTTTTTATTTTTTCGCCGTTATAATATAAATCGTGAATTAGCTGTTTTTCTTTATTTGTAAATTCTCGTCTTTTACTCATAAATCATCATCCTTTGTAAAATATTTATATTAAAAGTGGTAATGTTCACCAAAGGATTAACGAACAAACAGTTTGCAACCTGCTGTCCCACTATTAATAATCATTTTGAATTGTTTTAATCTAATAAATCTGCCAAAGCAGAAGTTTCACTTCTCTCTGACTTCTCCAAATGGACATATCCAAAAAGTGGATGTCCTTTTAATTTATCAATAGCAATATTTAAACCATTGTTTTCTTCAAATACTTTCGCATCTGTCTGTTTAAAATCTCCATCAAGCCATAAATTAGAACCTTCGCCAACACGACCAATTAATAATTGAACATGCTGCTTGGTTAAATTCTCGGCTTCAGAACAAATTATAATTGAATTTTTAATATCTCTGCCACGAATGAACCCAAGGTGCTGAACTTCTAGTTTGCCTTGATGCATAAGCATTTCTATACCATCAACTCCGCCAACGTGGTCAGCCAACGGCATTACAAACGGCAAAAGTTTCTCAAGCTCGGTGCCGGGTAATGCACCTAAGTCTTTAGTGTCTTTAACGCTTACATTATTTCTAACCCATACAATACGGTCAAACTTACCCTCATAAAGTAACTGTAGAGCATTTGCAACCATTAAAAAGGTCTTGCCGCTACCGAAACGACCAGTAAGAATTTTAATTGTAGTGCGTTTATCCTGCAACATATCAAATGCACAAGCCTGTTGAGGATTTCTTGGTTTAATCTTACTCAGAAAAGAATTATTAACTGTCTTATATGAAAGTTTCTTATATAAACCTCCAGACCATTTAAAATGGTCTACGTCTCCATTATCATTGTTAATAATCAAATATTGATTCTCCGCACAATCACATATATTATAAGATGGATTAGAATACAACAATCCCCATTGTTCTTCATCAAGAAAGGTCTCTATATAGCCCTTGTACATATACATCGCTCCAATCAAAAAAGAATATCTAAATCTATGATAATTTCATCAATCAGCCCTTGCTCAAGCATATCCTGCTCATCAAAGTACCAATCAGATGGGGCTTTCTTTTTAAACACCTTAGGATCTACTTTGGTATGTGCAAGAAAATAATCTGTAATCTTCTTGCCAAGTTTATCAAAATGCTTCTTCATACTTTCAGCCTGTTCAACAGTACCGCCAAATACACAAGAACCAGAATGCACCATTGCGCTCGTTCCTGGCAAAGCATATCTTTTATGACCGGACGCCAGTAAATCTGCTGCGGCGCTATAAGCTGTACAGTAGTTAATTGTATGCACTGGCGTCTTACTGATTTCGATTGCCTTAATTGTGGTCCACAATGCACATACGTCACCGCCAGGCGAGTCGATAAATACTTTAATCGGCATACGTTCTTCGGTTGGTTTGCCTTTATCTTCTCTGTTGCACTTAATAATCATACGTACCAAGTCCAATAAACCATCATTAATTTCACCAGTTACCCAAAAGATTCTATCTTGTTCATCAAGATAATGGTCTCTCAAATCAGGATCAGGCAACTGAAGGTTTGCAACCGACGACGGGATGGGAAGCAACAAATTTTCAAGTTCTTTCATAAAATCTTCTCCTTTTTGTTTCTGTTAAATTTGATATAGGAAAAACCTATATTTCCTATTCAAGAACTGCAAAATTTGATATACAAGCCAAAACAATAGGAAATTCCAATCATTTTGGCTTGTTATTTTTAAAATTGGTCAGTCTTAAATTTTATGATTTTCGTAATATTCTCGATTAATTCTCTGTCGTTCTTTTGCCTTACATTCTTCACACCGACAAGTTCTTGAATCTTTATAATTCTCTATATACACAATCTTTCCACAATCAACACATTTTATAGTCTTAGGCTCATAATCGTCTGCCATAGTGTCCTTGTCCTTATATTTAGCCTCGTATGTTTTAGTGCAATCCCAACATAGTTGAGCCTTATTACCCCTTGCATCTTTACTCGCCTTACTTAACGGACTTGTTTTGACTCTAAACAACCTGCCACACTTCTTGCATTTCTTGTATCCGCCGTTATTCTTCCAATTGAGATATGTATATGCAAGTTCATAATAATTATTCTCGTCTAACTCTAACGCGACAGGATCGTCTTCGTTGTCTGAAATATAATCAATTCGCTTACTTGAATCATCATTTTTAGCGTTCATGTAAATTAAAACCTTCGGGTCAACATATAATGAATTTATATAATAATCTCTTTCACTCGCAGGTATATTGACTCGCGCCATCTTAAACACAGTAGAATCATCTTCGCTCTCCCAATGAGACGGAGTCTCTCTAAATTCATCCTTAAACTTTGCTGTTGCTAAATAAACAAACAACACCTTTTCTTTTTTAATATCATCAAAAGAAGAAATGTAGTCTAGTTCGCTTTGTCGAATTTTAATGGTTCCGTCAAATTCTCTCCATGGCATATCAGGCATCTTCTTAATACATCCCTTAATCATACGAGCATATGCTGAGAGATGAAATGGAGCTCTATGTTCACGCATCCAACCCTCAACATATCTGATAATGTCCTTTTCGACCTTTGATACATTGTAATATGCATACCATATTAAGTTAAACAAAATAGAACCCATGCTATTCTTATTGATTGGCGCCTGTAAAGCAGAATCAATTCTCTTTTTTGTATTAAAATAATAATTAAACTTCTCCATCTGTTTTACCTCCGACAACAACCTGTTGCATTCTAAAATTATTACGACAACATGAAAACTCTGCATTATCGATAACTCTTTCTGGATATGTTAATACATTGCCTGATTTTTCTAAAAGATTTGCTACAATAGTGTCTCCACACATATCCCACACGACATTTTTTGCATTTGGCTTGTCGTATAACAAATCTATTAAAATATCACACAATGTTTTTTCATTTGGGCATACCTCGGAGAACCTTGCACGAAAAACGAAATCAATCATTGCCTTATTTGATGTACCGTCGCTATCTTCGTCAATTTCCTCTGCCTTTGTTTTTTTAACAAGGTTTACGATATTTGCCTTGTATTCCTGATAAACATCTCTTACTGCATAAAAATATTGCATATCATAGCCAACACCAGATTTAATTAACTCTTTATCAAACGTTGTTGTCGGCAAATTGTTGAAGTCTTCAAACTTCTTATTGACCGCCCAAGCAACTCTATTGATTGTTCCCGGAGACATATCAACAGGGCATTTATTATAAAAATACATCTTTTCTCTCTGTAATTCTTCGGATAGCTCATCTCTCTCAAGCAATTCATCCAATGAAATATGATATTTTTGCTTCAATTTTGTATTAACCTTTTTAATATATTTATCATATGCCGCCTTAGTGGTACTATAGCGATATATAAAGAAATAAGGCTTCCTATATGCACAGATCTGTTTATTAAACTGTTTGAGTTCTTCTGTGTCGGTATTGTCATCCTCAGACGGCAAACACGCCTGAATTGTATTCCACATGCTGTTCATTGGCGTCATTTTGAAACCGTTTTTCACAGAATCTATACTTAACTGCTGAAAATGCTGAATACAAATAATACGTTTTTCAAGCTCTTGCCATTCTTGACTGTCCGGATTAAAATTAGACTGCAAATTCAACATTGCCGTGCCAATATTAGTAATAGAGCCAACTTTGCTCTTAAAGCTACGCTTATTTGTGGCGGCAACATCCGCCTCCGTAATATCTTGACTTCTTGTTTTAACAGACCCGCTTTGTTGGCAATTTAATGCCGGAAGCGTTCTATGTTTACTCACTAATACATTGTTGTTGGTTGTGAATAAAATGTCCCCGTCGCAATCAGCCCCAGATTCTGCAATTCTTAGAGTATCCCAAGAGTTTAAGATAATACAGTCTTTGATATATCTAAACCAATAATCTGCTTCTTCGCTATACTTGATTTTTTGTTTCACAACATTAAAATGCGCACACATTGGAGCTCGCATACACACTACCTCGCGCACATCTCTGTCTTGCCAAAACTTATGAAAAATCTCACCCGCATTAAGCAATCCTTTGACAGGTAATCCAAAAATATCCTCGCACATTGCATACATATCGCCAGAAATCAACGCAAAATTTCCATCAACATCAATGGTGGAAATCTTAGCAAGCCTAATTTTCTTTTGAATCATTTTTTCAATTCTACTACGCACATAAGGATCATAAATTAAATCCCGATTAATCATTAATGCTTTTGCAACCACATCTGATTTCATCACGTTAGCATCATTGAGTCCCGCTCCAGCCAAGTAAACAATGGATTTTCTTGGGTCTAATGTAATAATGTCTTGAATTTCCTCAACGGTTGGAGAGATTAACTCCTCAATGTCTTCATCGGTCAAGAAATAACTCTGGTCAAACTGATAATTGATATTGCGACTTTCATCTAATTCTTCGGACACTTTTGTCAGTCTGAAATCATATCCGTTTGCAAGACATTTCTCTTCATACTCTTCATAGCAACTATAAGCATCCCATAATTTCAATTGACTGGTTGTTACGATAATATCGGCATCCTTGACACAACGTTCGTGACCCCAAGCGTCGATTATTGTGTCTTTTTTAGCTATTTTTTCCGCAAATTCTTGAAACGGAAAAACAAAAAACATTCCCTTCAAGAAACTACATCTCGCACACACGCCAGATGCAATTTCATCAACACCTGTGGCTTCAAAGGTAATTTTTCGACTATATTCTGGAGTCATTAAACCGCAACCATCGTTAATTTCACTTATTATATGTTTGTTTTTGCCACTTTCATAATCCACAACAGGATCTCCACCATTCGGATTATCATAAACATCAATCACATCCGCATCAAACTCAACCTCTGTGCCATGTACGACAATCATTCGTGGCCACGATACGGCATTAGAGGTGGAGGAGGTGAGCGCATAGTATGCTTCAAGTTTTGAAATAGAGTACTGTAAGTCTACTTCAACGCCATCTTTAATTTTAGTGTGATTACGACCGTTGTTAATTCTCAGATATACTTCATCGTAAATGGCGTCGCTAATAAATAACACAGTACTCATCTTTAAACCGCCCGGAGTGCCATAAAGCCGGCGAAAATTCTGTCCGTTGACAACTAACTTATAACAACAGTTATCAAAATGTTGTTTCTTGTCAAATTGTACGGATATTAAATTAGGCTCAAACTGAAAATCATAAAGTTCGTTATATTTATTTTTTATCTTGATCTTGTTGGCAAGAGAATTGTCAAGTTTTTTTAACGCCCTAATTTCCTTTCGCAAACGCTCTGCCTCAAGATAATTATTTTCCGTTCCAGTTAATTCCTCAATCCACTTAATTAATTGACTATGTCCGACGCTAATTACGCACTCTGGGTTGTTAAAAACATCTTTTAATTCGATGTTTACATCATAATCATTCATGTCTAAATAGGTGCTATTTAATTTATATATGTATTTTTGTGGTCTCAATGGTTTCAATACATATCACCGCCTTAATCATTTTGTATCGTAATAATTATACCAAAATTACGATTGAAGTCAATCTTCATCCTCGTCGTCATCTGCGCACAAATTGCCCATTTGTTTTTCAGACATTTGCTTCTTTTCAGAGTTTCTAATAGTGATTGCTCTGTCAGGAGCCTCAAAAACACCGCCGCAGATAACACTATCATCATAAACATATTCGACAATCTGTTTCCACTTTTGTTTCTTAGCTCTGTTCGCATGTTTCGGAACTGTCGTATCCATACGCCACGCCTTATCTACACTATCATAAACGAGAATTGTTTCTCTCTCTTCAAGAGTTAACCTGGAATTGATCCTAATTGTCTTCATAGTTTTCATCCTCCACAAATTCATCTTCAATCACAATAACATTGCATTTGCCGCTGTGTGCCGTACAAGCATCTATGGCAATAAATCCATCACCGTAATAAGGATCGAACTTGGCATCCTTGCCAAACTCACTGCAGCCTTCTGCTCTTGACCAACCCGTAGAACAATGCCAATGCCCAAATACAACCGTTTTATTAGGCTTTAATCCTTGCTCGGCCATATCAAACGGGTTGCCCCACATAGCCTCATCCCATTCTTTTTGGCTTGCCTCTCGCCAATTTGGATTGAACCAATATGTTGCATCATGCATATAATAAGCAGGCAGAGGTTCGTCCTTAAATGTTGGAATCCAACTATGTACGAAAATATAATTCTTGGTCTCAAAGTAGTTGACCATACCATTCATAAGTGGCCTAACCTTATTTAATGTATAGTCACACCATTCATCAAAATCATGCCCATAGCCAAGGTCTTGAATTGTACGAACAGTACCGTTATGAATATCGTGAGACAATGGATATCCTCTATGGCAACAGTCCACCAAAAGCCACTCGTGATTGCCTTTTATATATATTAGTTTGCCCTTCTCAATCATATCTTTGGTAAATTTATAAGTTTGCCGAGATTCACCCATTCTATCAAACAAATCTCCGCACAGAATAATTTTGTGTCTTGGATTGTTTTCATCAAAACCAGCATTAGTCAACGCCTCAATCCACGGCGTGTATGCGCTATGTATGTCTGAGCACACAAAAAATCTATAAATATCTTTGTCATTAATCATAGTAATATTCCCCATCATCAATCACCCTCTCTTTTATATACAAACGGCTATCGTCTTCTCTGTTTTTAATTAGATATAAAATCTTATTTTCTAATTCTCCTCGGCTATCTTCCCAATTCATACAATCCCTGTTTTCATCAACAATTTGGACAAGTTCTGCGAGTTTATTATAAAATTCCCAGTACTTATTATAATTAACATCCGTTCTAGCCATCTTTATTCTCCTTTAATACCCTTGGGATATAAGTCCTATATTTGTGATAATCCTCTTGTTTTCTAACCTGCCCCAAAACCTGTTTTAATTTATCTAACATTTTTTTATTTTGTAGCTCGGCAAAGAACTGCACAATAGGCTCCAACTCTTCAACTCGATCCTTATAGTATCTGCGGTCTTTGCGATTGGTTGATAATTTAGTGGCAAGTTTGCTTCTCTCGCCACACTTAAGACTATCGAGCTCAAGGCTATGCAAAAAACCTTGAGTAAGTTGCTCTTGTTTTTTCATTTCATCCGAGCAAAAATTGTAATGAGATTGAGCGTCGGTAATAAAATTGAGGAACTCAGTTAGATATTCCGAAGGTAACTTGTTATTCATCCTCTACCTCTATGCGATTTACTTCTGTTGCCAAAAATTTGTTAAAAACTCGATTTACCAATCCTGTTGCTACATCGGCAGCCTCAACCTTACCTCGCATAAAAGGCTCAAGTGGATAAATATCCCAAGCCTCTCTTAACACTTTTAGCCTATTAACAATCTCATCTCTGATGGTGTTTAATATCTGTTCATCCATAATAATTACCCCTCATTTTATAAATATTTCTTTTGCCTTGTCCCAGCAATGCGAAATTTTAATCAATCCTCTGCTCTTGTTTACCACATAATTCGCATTCGTATATAAAAGGTGTGTCATAAGTCTCCCATTTACTGAAATCAAAACCTACGCGTTTCCAACGGTGTCGATGTTTAATCTTAAACTTTCTAATAAACCACTTAATAATTTTCATATTTTATTTTTTCACTCCATTTCTCAACAGGACAAAATCTATTCTGCATACAAAACTGCTTGCCGCACCCAAAATCAGCAGAGAAACAAGGACAACCATTTGCGCAAGTAATTTTAATTCTTTCCGGATTAACTGTGGTCTGAGACATTATAGCACCTCCCACTTGCCTTGTTACCTGCACTTGTTTAGGAATAGGAGAAGGGTTGGTTTCAAAGTCGCAAAGATTGCCGGTGGCGCAGTTATGGCAAGTACGAATATAAGGAAAGCACCTAGTACAATAAAAACTATCTAGTTCTACATCATAAACTAGATTTGCCCCAACTAGGGGTGACCCACACATTTTGCAAAAATTTTCATTGTTATTCATGATTGTTGCCTCACTAAATTACAATCCAAAAAATGGACTAAAAATATTGCTCGCACCAATTTTAGACATATCGCGCTCGTTCCATTCCCACTTACCACAATGTTCAATTATGTGGTTTTCGGGAATATCCACCTCAAGCATACATTTCCATCGTGACAAAGTTTGCATTTCACGATGCCGACAAGTCCAACAATTCTTACGATTATAATTCCAATAGCACTTTTCCTCGTGCGCCATTATCTCTTCTGCCGTGCCCATCTGGTCACAGTAATCACATCTATATACCGGCTTCATTGATTATTTCTCCTTCCGTTCCTGTTCACACGTTTGCGTCTCTTTATAATGAATACGCAAACACCAATCAAAACTAACTCTAATGCTATGGTAATCCACAAAGGTGATAGCACCCAAACCCAAGACCACTGAATAGTACCTATTACTTTTAAAAGCACAAACATAATAGTTAAAACTACTGATAAGCTAATGCCACCACCACCGTCAATATTATATTTTTTCATTTCTTGACCTCCGTCTTCTTGGTTCTTTGCCACTTATGGCGATAGTTCCATACATACTCGATAAAGTCATCCCAGACATACTCAAGCTGGTCGAATATATCGATTTTTGCTTTATTTTTATAGATCTGCTTACCGATATGTTTCTCAGCAAATCCGCGCCAATCAAAATCCGTATTGTCTGTGACATCTATTTTTACACTGTCTGGGTCTGTGCAGCCAACCCAAGGCTTAAGCCAAATGCGGTCGTTGTCATCGATCTCAACAATTACCTCGTATTCAGCACGGCTCCAGTATTGCCAGCGCATTTCTCGCTCCATAGCCTCGGCAAATTCTGCCTTGGTAGCGCACTTTTTCTTAAACTTCTTAATTTGGTCTTCTCGGTACTTAAGCATGTCGTAATCCCAAATCTTATCTGTATTGATAGAATAATTTTTGACCAACCAGGTGAGCGGCTTAAATTCATTCTTCATTTCGGTTTCTCCTTAATCTACTAAAAATACTGTCACCACGTACTTTTATGAGTTTTACGCCACCGGCACAATGGCGATTTAATTCGGCTAAAAGCATATTAACCTCATCATAATTATTTACTTCGATAATCACTCGTATCTGACTGCAATATGTACCGATCTTTGTTTTAATTATTTTAATATTGTTCTCGGCCAAAACTCGAAAAACCTGTTTGCCGTCGTGTGAAATCAAGTAATCGTTATATTCTATGGTTGCCCTCATCTATTCATCTCCTTTAATCATTTTGTAGTGTAAATAATATAAAATAATTTGCAATAATTGTCAATAGATATAAGAAATTATTTAAAATTTAG
>JAEIGA010017389.1_pt1 | contig 10954 bp, 9 predicted proteins | sample 9270691 | NCBI WGS metagenome assembly JAEIGA01 (sample SAMN17057246, study PRJNA624740) | gut metagenome | biome: biome; isolation source: fecal sample | host: Bos grunniens | place: China: Xizang | collected 2019 | reverse complement strand
TGAAAACGGAAAACTTTGCGGAGACGTTGATTTTGAAGAAGTAAAGGACGTTGCATCAGCCATTACACCTGTTCCGAGCGGCGTAGGTCCTATGACTATCGCGATGCTTATGAAAAACACCGTAAAATCAGCAACAATTAAATAAATATAAAAGAAAAAAACACCAAGTTTTTGGTGTTTTTCTTTTTAAATTTTTAATAGCGGATATTACAGATGTTGTCTGCATATTCATTTAAGCACCTAACCTTTTTTAGTCTTAAATTAAGATACTGTTGTTCCCTTTGGTATTATCAGGGGAATTTCTTTAGACCCGCAAAGCGCTACATTTTCATTTATTGTTACATTTTTATCAATTATTACGTATTCAAGGCGTGCACCTTTTCCTATTTTAGAACCTTGCATTACAATGCAGTTTTGTACTAAAGCACCTGCTTTTAATTTAACGTCTCTGAAAAATATAGAATTTTTTGCAATTCCTGTTAATGTGCATCCGTCGGCTATAATACAGTTTTCAACAACTGAGTTTTTATGATAAAAAGTAGGGGCCTCGTCGCGGACTTTGGTGTAAACAGGTGCTCCTTTTGAAAAAATTTCATCACGTACTTTAAGATCCATAAGTTTAAAATTATTTTCAAAATACGATTTTATGCTGTGGTTTTTCAAAACGGTTTTTTCAAATTTGAAAACATTTACATTCAGATTTCCCAGATTAAATTCATCTTGCAGAAAATCTCTTTCAAAACTGAACCTTCCGCGTGCAACATAGTTTTGTACTGCGGTTATGAGCATCTTGCGATCAAGTACAAACATTCCCATTCCCAAAAGAAAGTCATCCTCAACAGGTTTACCTATTGAAATATCCGTTGCTTTTCCGCTTGTTTCTTTTACAAATAGGTCTGTTGGGGCAAAATTCGTCTTATCGGGAGATGCAATAACAGTTATGTCGGCTTTGGATTTCTTGTGGTTTTCAAGAACGTCTTCAAAATTTATATTGCAGATTACCGTTGTATCACACATAATAACATACTTTTCTTTGCGGGTGTATAAAAAAGAAAGCGCGTTTTCCAAAGCCTCTAAATTCCCTCTGTAAACGTTGGTAAATCCCGTTGCAAAGGGGGGGATAATGTAAACACCTGAATTTTTTCTGTTTAAGTCCCATTCGCTGCAGCTTCCCAAGTGGTCCATAAGCGACTGATAGTTGTATTTTGTTATAATTCCAACTGATGTTAATCCTGAGTTCGACATATTTGAAAGCACAAAGTCAATAAACCTGTATCTTCCTCCAAATGGCATTGACGCAACTGTTCTGCGTTTGGTGAGTTCTCCCATGGGGGCGTCATACAGATTAGAAAAAATAATTCCTGCCGCGTTCATAATTAAACCTCCTGACCCTGTAGTTTTAAACCTCTTTTAACGATTTTGTTATGTTCAATTACACTTATTTTTCTGTTGTTTGTTCCTACCTGTGCATTTTCTTCAATAATGCAGTTTTCGCCGATTATTGAGTAATTTATCAAAGCACCGCTCTTTACAACAGTGTTTGGCATTATAACGCTGTTTTGAACTATCGCATTTTCTGCTATTTCACAACCTACCGATACAATTGAGTTTAACACTTTGCCCTTAATAACACAGCCTTCTGCTACGAATGAGTTATCCAAAACTGCATTTTCTGAAATATAGCTTGATGGCTTGGCGTAGTTTCTGGCATATATTTTAAAGTCGGGATCTTTGAGTTGGATAGGTATTTCGGGGGCTAAAAGATCCATATTTGCTTCCCACAGGCTTTCTATAGTTCCTACGTCTTTCCAGTATCCATCAAAAAGATACGCAAAAAGGCGTTTTTCATCTTTTAAAAGCTTTGGAATAATATCTTTACCGAAATCGTTTGAAGAGAGTGGGTTTTGTTCATCTTTTATCAAATACTCTTTCAAAAGTGTACAGTTAAATATATAAATACCCATTGAAGCTTTTGTGCTTTTGGGGTTTTTGGGCTTTTCTTCAAATTCGTAGATTTTAAAGTCGGGAGTTAAATTCATAATCCCAAATCTTGATGCTTCACTTAAAGGTACATCCAAGACGGCAATAGTACAGTCTGCACCTTTTTCCTTATGAAATTCGAGCATTTTGGAATAGTCCATTTTATAGATATGGTCGCCCGATAAAATTATTACATACTCCGGATTGTATCGGTCAATAAATTTTATGTTTTGGTAGATTGCATTTGCAGTACCTTTGTACCATTCGCTTTTTTTGCTTTTGGCATACGGCGGAAGAATGTGAACGCCTCCGAAGCTGCTGTTTAATCCCCAAGGCCGACCGTTACCTATATAATCGTTAAGTTCCAAGGGTTGATACTGCGTCATAATGCCTACTGTATCAAGACCTGAATTTACGCAGTTTGATAACGGAAAGTCAATAATTCTGTATTTTCCGCCAAACGGGACAGCGGGTTTTGCGGTATGTTTTGTAAGTACGCCAAGTCTGCTTCCTTGGCCGCCTGCTAAAAGCATTGCTACACATTTTTTTCGTCTTTGACTCATTATTAATCCTCCTAATCAAATTTTTTATAGTAAACGGCACAAATCGGCGGAATTGTCAGACATAGCGAAAAGGCAGATTGTGCATAGGTGACTTTTTGCTTTTAAGTTTTTATTTATCATAGTGTTCATTCCTTATTTCTGACGTTATCATATATTATATAAATTTTGTCCAATTTTTATGTTATTTTTTTGTGAATGTCGGGGAAAGTAACCTGCACTTTCTTCATATCTAAAGGAAATTAAAAAATTTTTTAAAAAAATATTAAAAAAGTATTGAATTTTTTTTGAAAATAGTTTATTATATAAGTAAAAGTGGGGGAAAGTGTCACGAGTTGGTAACAAAGTGGGACTTTTTTCTGATATTTTAATGAAAGGAGCAGGTATATGCTTATAGGTGAATACACACATAGTTTAGACCCAAAAGGCAGACTTATTATGCCTGCTAAATTCAGAGAAGATATTGGTTCTCACTTTTATGTAACAATCGGAACAGATGCTTGCCTTCGTGCTTATTCATTTGAAGAATGGGAAAAGTATAAGGCTAAAATAGAAGCACTTCCTGATAGTGACATCAAGGCACGTCAGTATAAAAGAGCAATCTTTTCAAATTCAAATGAGTGCGAAGTGGACAAGCAGGGCAGAATTTTAATAGCTTCAAACCTTAAAAACTATGCAAAGCTTGAAAAAGATGTTGTTATAATAGGGCAGTCTTCATACATAGAAATATGGAGCCTTGATAACTGGAATAATTACAACAAAGAGCAGGATATTAATCTTGACGAGTTAGTGAGCGGGCTTTCAGATTACGGGTTATAAAAATGGAATTTTCACATGTTTCGGTTTTACTTGAAGAGAGTATTAACGCACTTTCTGTTAAGCAAGTTGGAATATATGTGGACGGTACGTTAGGAGGAGGAGGTCACTCCTCCCGACTGCTAACACAGTCTGATGGAGCTAGACTCATTGGAATTGACAGAGATAAAGAGGCTCTAGCTGCTGCAAGAAAGAGGCTTGAGTGTTTTGGTGACAGGGTTTCGTACTGTCATGGAAACTACTGCGAAATAAAACAAATTTTAAAAGACAAGGGCATTGATAAAATAGATGGTGCGATTTTAGACCTTGGAGTGTCTTCGTATCAGCTTGATAATGGTGAGAGGGGCTTTTCCTATAATCATAATGCAAAGCTTGATATGAGAATGGACAGATCCAAGGGCATAACAGCCTATGACGTGGTTAACGGATATGAAAAGCATGAGCTTGTAAAAATTTTTCGTGACTACGGTGAGGAGAAGTTTGCAAGCCAAATTGCAAACAAAATCATTGGTTTCAGACAAACAAAGCCTGTTGAAACCACCTTCGAGCTTTCAGAACTGATTAAGGAAGGGATTCCGGCGGCAAAGAGGCGCGAAGGTGGCCACCCTGCGAAAAGGGTTTTTCAGGCTATTCGTATAGAGGTAAATGGCGAGCTTGAAGTTTTGAAACAATCAGTTGAAGATTTCTTTGACTGTTTAAAACCCGGCGGAAGACTTGCCATAATAACATTCCATTCTTTGGAAGACAGAATAGTAAAGCAAAGCTTTAACGACTTTTGCAAAGGATGTACCTGCCCTCCGGATTTTCCTATTTGCGTATGCGGGAAGAAACCAAGAGGCAGATTAGTGTTTAAAAAACCTGTTATTGCAGGTGGGGCAGAGCTTGAAGCAAACTCACGTTCATCGTGTGCAAAGCTAAGGGTTATTGAAAAATTGTAAAAAAGGAGATGATACCGTTGGCACAAACAAGTACAGCTTATGATAATGCTTTATATACACCTCAGCCGGCTGTTGAGGTTGAGCAGCCCAAGGTCAGAAAAGCCAGTAAACAAAAAGCAAAAGCAAAACTTGTTGTAAGAGCATCAGTGGCGGTACTTTTCCTTATGATATTTACCGTTGTGTTAAGATACACAATGATAAACGAAAGATTGGCGCAGATAAATTCGCTTGAAAAAGAGCTTCAGGAATTAACTGCCGCAAATGAACAGCATATGGTTTATTTGGACAGAAGTTCGGATCTTAAAAGTGTTGAGCAAACAGCTAAAACCGAACTTAACATGGGCGTCCCTCAAAGCCACCAGGTCGTAAATGTCAGCTTAAATATGAAAGACAAGACTATAAAACCCGTTCAGGAGAAAAACGGCTTTTTAAATTCTGCCAAAAGCGTTATATCTTATTGTCTGGAATATTTATATTAATCAAACTCATAAGTATGTAAAAGGGATTTATAAAATGTAAATCCCTTTTTATGTCTTTTTAAGACGCGCAGCAGTGTTGCGGAAAGGAAATCATAAAAAGTATGAACAAATTGGGCAAAGGTGTTAAAATTAGATTAGTAGGTTCGCTTTATTTAGTGTTTGCTCTGCTGGCACTTTTGGTTGTACGCATATCATATCACCAGTTTGTAAAAGGTGAAGAATACAGCCGCATGGCAATCGAACAGCAAACCCGTGACAGAATAATCAGTTCCAAGAGAGGAACCATTTATGACCGAAATATGAAACCTTTGGCAGTATCTGCATCGGTTGAAACCGTTACTGCCAATCCCAGCGTTGTAAAAGCGGAAAAGCAGGCAGAAGAAACAGCCAGATACCTAGCGGACATTCTTGGTGAAGAATATAATGATATATATAAAAAGCTGACTAAAAACAGCAGTTATGAATACATAAAAAGAAAAATTGAGTCAGAACAGGCTGAGCAAATCAAGAAATTAATGGCGGAAGGCAAACTAAAAGGCATAAGTCTTGATGAAGACTCAAAGAGATATTATCCTTATTCAAACTTTGCCTCCCACGTAATAGGTTTTACGGGAATAGACAATCAGGGACTTTCTGGAATTGAACTTATGTATGACAGCTATTTAAAAGGCACTTCGGGAAGAGTGGTTTCCGCAACAAATGCAATAGGACGTGATATGCCTTATGAGTATGAAAGATACTACGGCTCAGAAGACGGACTTAATGTTGTGCTTACCATTGATGAAGTTGTTCAGCACTTTGCGGAAAGAAATTTAGAAACCGCAATTTTAGACAACGATGTTAAAAATGGTGCAGCTGCTATTGTTATGGATGTAAAAACGGGTGAAATATTAGCGATGGCTACTAAACCCGACTATGACCTTAATCAGCCATTGGTTGTAACAAATCCAAGTGATGTTGAGGTTTTGGAAAGCCTTGACCAAAACAGTCAGGAGTATAAAGATAAACTTTCGGCAGCACGTAATAAAATGTGGAGAAACAAAGCGGTTGTTGACTCATATGAACCGGGTTCAACTTTTAAAATTTTAACTTCTGCAATTGCTTTGGAAGAGGGTGCGGTTACCTTAAACAGTACATTTAATTGTAATGGAGCTAAAAAGGTTGCAGGTGAAACAATCAGATGCTGGAAAGCGGGAGGACACGGTTTTCAGGACCTTGCAAAAGCAATCCAAAACTCATGTAACCCTGCGTTTATGGATATTGGTGAAAGAGTTGGAAAGGAAAACTTTTTTAAATACACAAAAGCGTTTGGATTAAGAGATACAACAGGAATTGACCTCCCAGGAGAAACACAGGGAATTTTCTTTTCCGAATCTAACTATGGTGTAGTTGAAAATGCAACGACATCATTCGGACAGGGTTTTCAGGTAACTCCAATTCAGCTTATAAGTGCCGTTGCTGCTGTTGCAAATGACGGCAAATATATGAAACCTCATATTGTAAAACAGCTTACAGACTCTAGCGGAAAAGTTGTTAAAAAGTTTGAGGGAGAATTTGTGCGTCAGACAGTTTCAAAGGAAACAAGCGACCAGCTTTGCCTTTTGTTGGAAGAGGCAGTACACACAGGTTCTGGTAAAAACGCATACATTCAAGGATACAGAATTGCAGGAAAAACAGGAACAAGTGAAAAACAGCCTAGAAGTGCAGGCAAAAAAATTGCATCAATGGTTGCGTTTGCACCTGCTGACGATCCGCAGGTTGCTGTACTTGTTATGCTTGATGAGCCTGAGGGCGGTCAATATTTTGGTGGTGTAATAGCAGCGCCTGTTGTTGGGAATATTATGAATGACGTTCTTCAGTATTTAAATGTTGAGAGAACACTTTCTAGTGAAGAAATAGAAAATGCAGACATAACTGTGCCTGACATCTTGGACAAAACAAGGACAGAAGCAGTTGAAAAGTTATCTTCTGCAGGTTTTAGGGCAAATGTTATCGGAGACGGACAAAATATAGTAAAACAAGTACCAAAATCAGGAACAAGATTGCAAAAAGGTGCAACAGTTTTACTCTATACAACAGATACTGAACCGCAGACTGTAACTGTTCCTTCGGTCATAGGTCAGTCAGTGCTTTCTGCAAATTCAAGTATAGTGAGTGCAGGGCTTAACTTTAAGATTTCAGGTGCCGGCAGAATGACGGGTGAAGGTGGTCAGACGGCGGCGGTAAAACAAGATCCTGAAGCGGGAAGTGTAGTAGAGCGCGGTAGTGTTGTTTATGTTGAGTTCAGGCATCTGGATGTAGAATAGGGGAGTATTTATGTTGTTAAAAGACTTGCTCATTGGTGTGCAGTATAACGGAAATGCCGATATTGAGATTAAGGATATTGTAAGCGATTCCAGGAAAGTCGGCAAGGCAAGTGCATTTGTGTGCATAAAAGGCTACGAAACTGATGGGCATAACTATGCAAAAATTGCTGCAGACAGTGGTGCTGCTGTAATAATTGCAGAGCATGAAACAGATGCAAACTGTCCTACTGTTATTGTTAAGGATTCAAGAAACGTTATGGCACTTTTGTGTGCAAACTTTTATCAGAACCCTTCAAAAGAGTTTAAACTTGTAGGTATAACAGGTACAAATGGCAAGACTACAACAACATATTTAATTAAAAATATTCTTGAAAAAGCAGGCCAAAAAGTAGGCTTGATAGGAACCAATCACAATATGATAGGCGACAGAATTATAGAAACTAAAAGAACAACTCCTGACTCGTTTGAACTTCAGGCACTTTTTAGAGAAATGGCATCCGAAAAGGTAGATACAGTTGTTATGGAGGTTTCCTCTCACGCACTTTTCTTAGATCGTGTGGCGTATTGTGATTTTGATGTGGGAGTGTTTACAAATCTTACTCAGGACCATCTTGACTTCCATAAAACAATGGAAAACTATGCAGATGCAAAGGCAATCCTGTTTAAAATGTGTAAAAAAGGTGTAGTTAACGCAGATGATAAATATGTAGATAGAATTATAAGTGGTGCTACATCCGAAATATCAACTTTTGGTGTAAAAACCAATAGTGGTCTTTTGGCAAAAGATGTGGTGCTTAAAGAAAACGGAGTTGAGTTTCTGGCAGACGGCATTTCTTACCATTTGCCAATCCCGGGAGAATTTTCGGTATACAATGCACTTTGTGCAATATCTGCTGCAAAAGCACTGGGAATTGATGAAACAATAATTGCTGAGGGCATTAAAACTGCTCACGGAGTTAAGGGTAGAGCACAGGTTGTAGATTTGGGACTTGATGCAACATTTATAATTGATTACGCCCATACGCCTGATGGTGTTGAAAATATTTTAAACACTGTTAAAGGGTTTGCAAAAGGCAGAGTTATCGTGCTTTTCGGGTGTGGTGGAGACAGAGATAATAAAAAACGTCCCATTATGGGTGAAATTGCAGACAAACTGGCTGATTTTTGCATAGTTACATCTGACAATCCGCGAACAGAAAATCCTACAGAAATTATCAATCAGATTTTAGTGGGAATGAAAGGCAAGCATCATATTGTAATTGAAAACAGACGCGATGCCATAAAATATGCAGTTGTAAATGCAAAAAAAGGTGATGTCGTTGTGCTTGCGGGCAAGGGGCACGAAACATATCAGACCATAGGAAAAGAAAATTTTCCGTTTGATGAAGAAAAAATTTTGTTTGAAATAAAAGAAGAATTGGGGGTGTGAAAAAGCATGCTTACAACAGCGGATATTTTAAAAGCAACGGGCGGCGAGCTTATCTCGGGCACGGGTGATAAAAAAATAACAGATATAAATACTGATACAAGGGTTATAAAAGAGGGTATGCTTTTTGTTGCACTTGTAGGAAGTTCTTTTGATGGAAATGACTATGTTCATCAGGCGGTTAAAGCAGGCGCTGCAGGTTGTGTGGTTTCAAGGCGAGTTGAAGCAGATACAGATGTCATTTTAGTTGAGGATACCACAATAGCACTTGGACAAATTGCAAAATATTACAAAGAAAAATTCAGTGTGCCATTTGTTGGAATTACGGGAAGTGTTGGTAAAACAACAACAAAGGATATGATTTCATGTGCGCTTTCTTGTAAATACAACGTACTTAAAACCTATAAAAATTTTAACAATCATATTGGACTTCCTCTTACTCTTTTAAGACTTGAAAAAGAGCATGAGGTCGGTGTAATCGAAATGGGAATGAGCGGGTTTGGTGAAATTGACTATCTTGCAAGTCTTGTTCATCCCGATGTTGCAGTGTTTACAAATATCGGGCTTTCGCATGTTGAGAAACTTGGATCAAGGGAAAATATTTTAAAAGCAAAAACTGAAATGCTAGCACATCTTAAAGATGACGGACTTGTTGTTTTGTGCGCAGATGATGATATGCTTTTGACATTAAAAGATGGGTTAAAACATAAATATGTTTATTATGGAATAGAAAACAAAGATGCAGACATTTTTGCTGAAAATATAGTTTCTGATGGGGTAAATACAGAGTTTGATATAGTTGAAAATTCAGAAGTATATCACGCATCAATTCCTGTGCTTGGGGAACATAATGTAAAAAATGCATTGGCGGCATTTGCAGTTGCAAGACATTTTAGGACACAGCCATGTGATATAATAAATGCGCTAAAAGACTTTGTGCCCGGCCAGATGAGACAAAATATTTTAAAGTCAGGCGGCATTACTGTGATAAATGATTGCTATAATGCAAGTCCGTCTTCGGCTGAGGCTGGTCTTAAAATATTAAATCAGTTAAGCGGACAAAGAAAGATAGCGGTTTTGGGTGACATGCTGGAAATGGGGGACCTTTCTGAGTATGCGCACAGGCTTGTGGGAAAATATGTCGTTGATTTTGATGTCGACTTTTTAATTACTGTCGGAAATAAGAGTGAGGAAATTGTAAACGGAGCGATAGAAAACGGGTTTAACAAGAACAACGCAAAAAGTTTTGCCGACAACCAAAGTGCAATTGAGTTTTTAGACAGCTTTGTAAAAGAGGGCGACATTATATTAGTTAAGGCATCACGTTCTATGAAACTTGAAGAAATTTCTGAGCATTTGCTCGATTTTTAACAAAGGAGATTTGCAAAATGGATATGGCGGTTTATATAAGTCTTGTAGTTTCGTTTGTACTTACTGCGGTAATAATGCCTGTTTTAATTCCTGTGCTTCACAAATTGAAATTTGGGCAAACTATAAGGGAAATAGGACCTAAATGGCACGAAAACAAAAACGGAACACCCACTATGGGCGGAGTTTGTTTTGTTTTGGTTATTTCTGTTGTTGCCTTTTGTATGTGTTCATCTCCCGCATTAAGACTTTCGGTTGCGGCAGTATTTTTATATGGGTTAATTGGCTTTTTAGATGACTTTATAAAAATTTATTTTAAAAGAAATTTAGGACTAAATGAAAAGCAGAAACTTGCAGGGCAGACACTTGTTTCGGCAGCATTTTTAGTTACCGCTGTAAAGCTTGGGTATATAACAACAGAAATCACAATCCCGTTTACAAGTTTTGCAATCGACTTTTCGTGGTTTTATGTGATTTTTATGACTGTATTTATGGTAGGTTTTACAAATGCAGTTAATTTGACTGATGGTTTAGATGGACTTGCAACAAGTGTTACTGCGGTTGTTACTTTGTTTTTTACAATAGTATCAATACTTTTGAGAAACTATGATGTGTCGTATTTTTCGGCAAGTATTACAGGTGCTCTGATAGGATTTTTAATTTATAATTATCATCCTGCAAAAGTGTTTATGGGTGATACGGGTTCGCTTTATTTAGGTGGTGCGGTTAGTGTACTTGCAATTTTACTTAAAATGGAACTGATTTTAATTCTTGTGGGTATAGTATATGTAATTGAGGCTCTTTCTGTAATCATTCAGGTTGCTTACTACAAGAAGACCAAAAAAAGAATTTTCCTTATGGCGCCAATTCACCATCATTTTGAAATGAAGGGATTAAAGGAAGTTCAGATTGTTTATATTTTCTCGCTTGTTACTTTAGTTTGCGGAATAATTTCGCTATTTGCAGTAGTTTAAAAAAGAAAGGTGAAGGAACATTGAATAAAAAAAAGGGGAAGCTGTCTATAAAAAAGGAACTGTTTGGTTTTTCAAAGACTGACCCTGTTTTATCCAATCTCGTTTTA
>JAEIGA010017388.1_pt1 | contig 10954 bp, 15 predicted proteins | sample 9270691 | NCBI WGS metagenome assembly JAEIGA01 (sample SAMN17057246, study PRJNA624740) | gut metagenome | biome: biome; isolation source: fecal sample | host: Bos grunniens | place: China: Xizang | collected 2019 | reverse complement strand
AATTTTAGTTAAAAATCAAAAATTACATTCTAACTTTTTCGTATCACGAGAAGTGTAAATTCTCAATCTGGAACATGACAATAATAATATAACTCGGCAGCATCACGTTTTTAGTTCACATTTCATTTGTTCCACCGACTCACGAAAACGATAATATTGATGTAATCCTTCTTTCCCTTTGCCGCTGTGCAACAACGTAGTTGTTGCTAGGGAAACAACGTAGTTGTTTACCGCCCCAAACGAACTAAGGTTCGTCGCTTTACATGCCTATTGATGTATCCGCTCTTCACTGCGTCTCGGTTGATATATCACATCTTTCCGCTGTATATGTCGGTTGTTTTACATGAGTATTACCTTATCCTTCTGCTGTTTTATATGAGTGTTATTTTACATGAATGTCATTTTACATGTTTAATGATATAGGTGGATGGCAACGGCCCGAGACGTTAGCAAATGCGAGTCTCAACGAGCGTTTGTGCCCGTCGAGCAATTAGCAATGGTTATCGTTAGAGTCGTGTGAGTCGTTTTTAGATGCTTTTAAACGTTTCTTTTCAAGTTTGGCTTCTTGTTCTTCTTTGAAAATTAATGTTTCAGTTTCAAAATCAAAGTTTAAATCTTTCATTTTAATATCAATCACAAAATTAACTTCGCCAATTTCTTCATTAAAAGTTGAAACTGCAATTCCTTCTTTTACAAAATCAACTTCAATTTCGTTTTCAGTTAAAAAGTCTTTTAAAGTTGTCATTAATGCAATTTTTAAGTTGTTTCGGTCAGTTTGATGGATTTTATCTCCTGTTGTTCTTAATTTGAAGTCTTTAACTACTTTGTTGAATAATGTGTTCATGTGTTCACCATTTGCCTTTCTTAATTTTTACAATTTATTTTACCATAATTTTTGATTTTTGTAAATATGAAAACGTTTTCAAAATTTTTGAAAAAAATTTTTTGAGGGTGAGATTGGGTGAAATGTTGCATGTTGATAATGTTGCGTGTTGATGTATATGCGGATCCCCTTACCTGCTTTCCGCTGTATATGAAGAACTCTTTTATTTCTTTTCTCCTGCCTGTTACATTGACATACATCTCTGCTGCGTTATATGAAGTTTACTTTATATGAGGCGTATTTTATATGCGCGGATCTGTTACCGTTCTAGTTCGAATACCAAAGGGAGGGGTTCCGCCGCGCCGTCCTGCGTTGCTGCGTCTAAAATTTGACAGGAGCAAAGATCCAGAGTAACCTACTCGTATTGAAACTGCGGAACGCCGATAGGGTGGGTGGGACTATACATAAAGGTGTATATACATAAATCTAGGTGCTAAAAATGAAAACGTTTTCATAAATCTAACGCTTGACTTTTTTCCAAAAAAGTGATATAATGAATAGGGATAAAATATAAAATATAAAAAGCAGTTTCAACTTCCTATAAAATATATTATGTTAAGTTACAAAATGTAATGAAAATGTTTTAAAATTGAATGAAAACGTTTTAAAAGTGAATGAAAGCGCTTACAAAATGTATGAAAACGTTTTCAAAATTTGCAACTTCCTATAAAGTATTTTATGTTAAGTTTGCCGACTGGATCGTGAAAACGTTTTCATCGCCATTGGCTCGATCGTAGAAGCGCTTACATTTTTGCCAATCGGATCGTGAAAACGTTTTCACTGTCGCCCCATAAAAAAACAGGGGAAGTCCCCTGTCTTATTCGATTTCGAATGTGTCGGCTTTTGTTGCTTTTGCTTTTGTTTTTCTTTTAGCACGGTCGCCAGCGTTCATAGTGCTAACTGTCACTTCAAAGTTTACATATACTGTGTGACCAGCTTCATCTTTTACAGCTACGCTGTAAGTTCCGTTTTCATTTAATACTGCACTTGCAAAAATGTTGCGATTGTCGGCTACATATTTAGCCATAGTTTTACGAGCCGTAGCTTTTACTGCTCCTGTGTCTGTTAAAACGTTTCCATTAATTTTCATCATATATAATACCTATTATCTTTCTCACGCTCGGTCGTGACCCTTTATTTTACATTAATATTATACCATAAAAATTAAACTTTGTCAAGAATGAAAATAATTTTTTGTTTTCATGAAAATGACTTTTATTTAACTTTTTAAGTATGATTTATTATACCATAAAATTAATTTTTTGTCAAGAATGAAAATGATTTTTTATTTTCATTTTTTATTTTTTCTTCTGTTTAATTTTTACAACTTATTATACCACGATTTTAGATAAAAGTCAATAATGAAAATAATTTTTCGTTTTCATTTTCTTGCGTAAATATTTATGTATATACATATTTATGGTCTTGCGTAAATATATACTTATGTATGTATGTATGTATGGATCTACATAAGTATGGATCTACACATATACATATATACATTCTTGCGTAAATATGGTTTTATGTATATACATAAATATGGATCTACATAAGTATGGATCTATGTATATACAGATCTACACATATACATAAAACCATAAATACATATTCCTATAAAGTATTTTATGTTAAGTTGAATGAAAACGTTTACCCTTAATGTAAACGCTTACTTAAGGGAAAAATGACAATGAAAACGTTTACAAAAGCAAATGAAAACGTTTTCAAAACTTGACAAAAATTAACTTCCTATAAAATATTTTATGTTAAGTTAGGCATGTTAATGAAAACGTTTTCATAAAATTCCTGCGTAAAAACACTTGACAAAAATTGGGGAAGGTCGCACCGCGAGCGGTATATGTATATACATATATACATCCTTGCGTATTTACATCTTTATGTATATACATAAATATGGCGGAGCCATACATACATACGTATGTATATACATATATACATAAAACCATATAATGAAAACGTTTTCATCAATGTAAATTTAAAAATGAAAACGTTTTCCTGCGTAAAAAAATGCTTGACAAAAACGGGAAAAAGTGGTACCATACATACTTATGTATATACATACTTACATAAAGGTGCTGCGTACATAAAGGTGTATGTATGTATATATGTACGGGAACCAGACGGATCTGTATTTATGTATATATGTATTTATGTACAACTACCAGACGGAAAGGGTACTTGACAAAAGGCTAAAAAGGTGGTATACTACCAGACGGATCCGTCTGCCCCAGACGGAAGATCCACCAGACGGAAACAAGTTAGTAAAAAAGACTACTCAAAATCAAGTAGTCTTTGTTTGTATAAAGTAACTATTTCTTGTGCAAGATATTCAATGCAAAGATAATCAAACCAAGCAGTGAATTTGTTCCAACCTTGACAGTAGTGGTCGACATCGTCTAAGCAATAATCATAGTTTACATTCCACCAAATACTATCGGTTAGGTCTTCTGCACATACTCCATCAATATCAATATCTTCGCGCTCATTTTTGCAGTAGTTAAGAATAGTATCTTTTGAAATAGTAGTTATAACTTTCCCATCTTCATCAATAATAGCCCAAGTATTTTCATTAATTTGTTTTACAGCATAATCTTTATTCATAATGTTGAACCTCCCATTTTTCATAATAATAACTTACACTATCATCTTTACCAAAAGTATTATTAAAGTCTTGAACCATTTCTTTTGCTTTATTTTCATTATCAGTGATAAATTCAATTTCTTTATCATACTCATAGCGAGGTGACCAGTCTCCATAATTTGTGCCGACTTGATAACGTCTTTCACGAAATATAACATATACATAGCCCGAGATTTGTTCTTGTTTTGCCTTTATTTGTTTGTCAATTTCAATTAATCTATCTATCATTTGACTTTCTTTACTCATACCTTTCATAATTCTTACCTACCTTTCTTATACTAATATTATATCACAATTCACTTAAGAAGTCAAGAGATTTAACTCTCAGCTTCCGTCTGAATTCTTTTGTAAGTCCAAACCACATTACGTCCTTTTAATTTTAGCCAACAATAAACTAAATAATTATATATTAGTTGTAATAATTCCCCTAATAATTTAAATGGTATTAAAATTATAATTACTATTCCAAATAACATTAATATTATATTTTTCATAACCTCACCAACCTTTCATTTACATATACATTATATCATACGTCATCAATAATTACAACACCCTTTTCCGTCTGGATCAACACCACAATCCGTCTGCAGACGGAAACATATTAAACAAAAGAATCAATCCGTCTGGACTAATTCTTTTTAGATAAACCTATTTTATCAATTTTGTACTGTCCCCAAGAATAATAAACTAAAGTGTCCTTTAAATATTCTCTTAAATAAGTTCCATAACCTTTGATTTTCTCAAAATATACTATTGCTTCATCAAGTGTTCTAAATTGTTTGAAACAAACTAAATCTCCGTTTGGTCTATATTCCTCTACTATAAAAGGGTAAGTCTCAAAATGTAATTTTTCATAATAATTTACTTTATCATATTCTTTTTCAGTGCAAAAGATATAATAACAATATAATAAAAAGTTAAGATATTCATGCACGTTGTCCATTTCATCTTCATTGATTTTTAATTCTTCATTAATTAAATCAATAGTGTGTATTAAAAAATCCGTCTCGTCTTTTGGGTTTATTTGTAATTTATTAAAAATATTACATACTTCACTAGTTGTTAATTCAACTACTTTATCGTAAGGAATATCCTCTCCATTTAACTTTTTATCCCATTTTTCTTTTTCTAAAAATTCCATTAATACATTTCCATTCATAATGTTACCACCTTTCATTTACATATACATTATATCACATATTGTTAGTAATTACAATATGCTTCTCCGTCTGGGTCAACCTACTACATTTTGTAGTAAGTTTTCCCTTCACGACTATATTTATTTTTGTAAGTGATTATTGTTTCTTCACCATTGATAACAAGTGTTTCAGTTAATTCTTTTCCACTTTTAATAAAGTGATTTGTTTTTAATGGTCTTGTAATATCACAACCACGTTTTACACATTCAATTAAAATGTTTGTTTCGTGTTGCACATCATCTAAAGATGTATGACTTTCCACAAAATTTAAGTTATTGTACAAATACTTACAAACACTTTCAACGCTTGTAGAAATGTATCTTTTGCTTTCAGTGACAATTCCGTCTGCTAATGCCCATTCTTTATATTCATTAGTATCACAAATATATTTTGTTGCATAATCCCATATATCAAATACGGGTATCAATTCAAATGGATTAGTCATTCCGTCTGGAACTTGTTTTTTAAACTTGTCTAAATCAAAATTACAATTATACGCATAACCAAACAATACTTTATGTTTTTTAATATCATTTAAAAGTGTTGCATACACTTGCTTTAAAGAGCGTTTAATAATCTTTCCGTCTGCTAATAACTTATCATATGTTGCTAGTTTTTCACTACCTACAAAATCGTCATTTAAGCAATAAACTCTATTATCAATTAAATTACGAATTAAATAATCACGTTCACACAAAGTTTTTCCGTCTGCGTGTTGAATATTTAAGTCCATTATTTTATAGCCAATGTTTAAAAGGTCTTGACTAACTTTACCTATTGTTTCCACATCAAAGATAATTACATTCATATTTTTACCTACCTTTCATTTATCTTTATATATGTATTATATCATATTTCATTTCTTTTGTAAAGAGAAATGATAAGAACTTTCCGTCTGGATTAATCTTCAATTTCTATTTTAAAATCTTCTTCATCACAAGAGCGATTAACTAATTCTTCAATTTCATCACAGTAGTATCTTTCTAATAAGTCCATTACTTCTGCATCAGATAATTTTTTCCACTCCTCTTCTGTCAAGTTAAAGTATTCACGAATTTCATCTACATCAATTTCACCACTAGCACATTTTATGTATGTGAATTTAACTCTCATTGTCATTATCTTCCCACCTTTCATTTACATATATATTATACCATATTACATTATAAAACACAATAACCTCTTCCGTCTGGGACGATAAATTCATTCCGTCTGCAGACGGATCCGACCAGACGGAAAGCCTTTTAAACAAGAGAGGTCAAGACGCACCAATATGGCTTGACACTCTCAGTTGAGTAAAGTTCTCCATTTTGAAACTTCTCACGAAAAGTCAATATAGGTTTCACGCATATATCTACGCCCTTAGTTCATATTGAATAAGAGTATAAGTCACTTTCTATCTTAACGCCTAGTAGCCGCGATTGCCATACTTTGCAATTTGCTATATTTCTCACTATTTAAAATATAGAAATGTCAATATGCCTGTTGTCTTTATACTCGTTGCATATGACGAGTTAGCCTTTTGGAGTGGGTTGGCTATAGCCACTCTCTTTTTACACTGTTATTATATCAAATATTTTAATTATTGTCAATAGTCTTTCCGTCTGCCGGAGTGCCTACTCGCTTTCGCTTTCGGCTTTTTTCTTTAATTCGGCTTTTGCCTTTCGGCGTTCTTCATCGGCTTTTATTTTTTCTTGTTTTGCCTTTTCTCTTTCGGCTTTTGCCATTTCTTTTTCTTCTAAAACTGAGATATAACTTTCATTTTCATATTGTAAGTCATAGTCTAAATCTTTAATTTTTAGGTCAATCTCAAAACTAATAAAGCCAACATTTTCATTATCTAATTGAATACCAACACCATTTGAAGTCATAGCAACTTGAATTAATCCGTCTGCTAAACTATCTTTCAATTCTTTTTCAAGTGTTGTCATAATTTCACGTTTTAAATCATTTCTAACGTTTTGTTTAATTTTAGCGTTGCTAGTTGCGATATTTCTATCACAAATATTTAATAATAAGTTTTTTAATTGTTTCATAATAACTACCACCTTTCATTTACATATACATTATACCACAATTAAAATATAAATTCAAGAGGTCTTTCCGTCTGCCCCACCTTTGTGGGAAGAATAGATTTCTCTATTCTTCAATTACAAAAGTTTCTGGGTCTTTTGATTTTTTAGTAGATTTTTTAGGTGCTAATTCTAAAGGGTGTTTTGTGCTAACAGTTAAAGTCCAAGTTGCGTAAACGTGTTTTCCGTCTGCGTCTGTGAATGATTTAACATAAATGTTTTTATCTTCAACTTTTGAATATTCTTTTAAATTGTTTACACCAAACGCTTGAGTTTCCCTTTCAGCGATACCATTTCTAACAGCAGTTTTTACTACTCCTTTTTCAGTTAATGCTACACCATTGATTTTTGCCATAATTTTATACCAACCTTTCTTACTTATTTAGGGCTTTAGGCTAACCCCATTTACATATACATTATATCACATTAGTGATTAAATGTCAAACATTATTTATATCATTTTCCGTCTGCCTCTAATGGAGGTAGGTGGTGGTGGTTTTATGGTTTACCACCAACCTTTATTTACATTATTATTATATCACATATTCTTGCGAAAGTCAAATATTAATTTTTTTCTTTCCGTCTGCCAATTTTTGGTTTATTAAATTTTCTATTCCTTTCTTCATCTTACATAGTTATTATACCATATATTCTTGCGAAAGTCAATAACTATTTCCGTCTGCCTTTATGGTAGTATATATAAGCACCAATCCAATATCCAGTAGTAAAAGAAAGAATATTTAAACTTATAATAACTATTGCCATATTTTCACCTCTCATTTACATATATATTATACCATAATTAAATATTAATTGCAAGTAATTTATTTTCGTCTTTCCGTCTGCCAATTCTTTTAATTTACAAAGCGGAAACCTCATTCATCTTACATAGATATTATACCACAATAATATAATAATTACAATACCTTATTCCGTCTGCCTCATTTCCATTTCCGTCTGCCCAGACGGAACGCACCAGACGGATCCGCCATAATAAAAAACTAATCCGTCTGGACTAGTCCTCTATATTAAACCAATTAATTAAAATTTCTTTCATTTCTTTTTGTAATTTTTCTTTTTCTTTTGCTAGATTTTTTTCATATAGTTCACTATAATAGTTGTCATATCTTTGAGCACATTTTTCTCTAACTTCAACTTCGGTATGAATTTTTACTCTTTTCACTTCTGACTCAATTAATTCTAAAATACTTTTTTCTACAATTGCGTATTTATATTGTCTTGCTTCCGTCTGCTGTGCTATAAATTGTTCAGCTCCTTCTTTTGTTGCATAAACTTCTTCAACCCACCCTGCAGGAGTCCCATCATACATCACATTATAGTAATGCACTTCATAATATTTAATACTTTCTAAGTTTTTTAAATCCATACTATTTAACCTACCTTTCATATGTATTATATCATAATCATTTCATTTTTGCAACTACTGTTTCCGTCTGGGCTAGACTATTAATAGTCTAACCCTTCAATTAACATAAACTCATTAAAATGTTCGGCTAAAGTTTTAGTGATTTTAATTGCAACGTTTCCACGTTCACGCCATTGTCTACAATTCTTGCCATAATCATCTAATAAAATTCCGTCTGGAGTTTTCATAAAATCGGCTTTGTTTTGACCATTTCTACAAAAAATAATGTGGCTTTTTTTAAGTTTTGGAAAATGTTGCTTTAGCCAAGCCATTTTATCTCCGTCTGCTTCTTTATTAGGGCTAGCACTTAATACAAATAGATTAATATTCTTTCTATTTAATAGACTTTCAAAAGCACTTTTATTCATAACTTTTAGGTTTCTAAAAAACCCTTTTTCCGTCTGGAATCTTTCTACTGCATTTGGTTCACTATTAAAATCAGCGATAACTCCGTCCATATCACAATATACATTAATTTTTGGTTGTTTAATTACATTCTTTTTCATTTACTCCACCATACCTTTCCCATTTACATATACATTATACCACAACCTCTTGCGAAAGTCAATGCGACTTTCCGTCTGCCTATACACCATTAATTGGTAGCATAGTGCAAATAGTTTTTTGATGCTTTACATATTTAATATAATAAATATAGAACTTTCCGTCTGGAAAACGTTTTTGTAAAGCACTTAATTTTTCCACCTTATAATTATCAAAATGTTTTTCTCCATAGCGTTTTGCTTGTTTTTTGCTATCAAATGCTATTGTTTCAGTATAATCATACTCTCCACATTTATAAACATTGTGATGTAATACATACATATAAAATACCTACCTTTCTATAATGTTATTATACCACAACCCAACAAATAATACAACAATTATTTTATCTTTTTCCGTCTGCGTATTGCGTCTTGCGTTGCGTCTTGCGTTGCGTGTTGCTTTCCGTCTGCCTTCCCTTCCGTCTGCCATCAGACCGAAAGAGGTGCATAATTATGATATACATATATACATAATATTAATGCCTTTACGCACATTATTATTATACCACAAAAACAATAAAAATAAAATAGGTGCTTCCGTCTACTATAACACAAAATAAAAAAAAGAGGTTTTTAGACCCCTTTTATATTCCTAATAATTCTTCTAATAAACTAAGATTTTTAGCGTTGTTATAATCTTTAATACCTAATTGACCACCTTTATTATACAATACTATGTCACTAGGTTTTACTAAATATACACCATAAGTTTTTGCTCTTAAGTCTACAATAATAATATCACTATCAATTACACCACTATATGATGCTCTCGCTAGACTTGTAATAAGTTTTATTTCATATTTTTTATTAGGTTCAAGTCCTAATTCTTTTACTAAGTCTATATTCTTTTTATAAGTTGTAAAATCTTCATCACTTACACTTTTTTTATAAGTTGTAGCACTTTTACCATTTAAAAACTCATTGCATACATTTCTAACAACACATTCAACAACTGAACCACGATTGAAAATTGAACCACTTCTTGATGTTTCAACTTGTAAAAATTCTAGACTTGTATTTTCTAGCATTTCAATTATAGCATTGTTAGTTGGTGCATTTTTAACATTTCTTGCACTATCTAACGCATATTTTTCAATAATAGCGTTTACACTTACTTTTTTAAAATTGTTGTTTGTTGCTTTTCTCATAATATCCACCTTAAACCCTTCTATCATTTTATACAAAAGCATTAATATAAAATGAATTATAATATTTTAGTAGTTTTTAAAATCTACTAATTGAAAAATACAAATAAACCAGCAATTATATTTTTCAATTAAAAGACTTTAAATCTCTAAGTTCTACTATATTATACACCTTTTTAATTAATTAATCAATACATTTTTGAAAAAAGTTTTATCAATTTAATGAAAACGGTTTCATTCTTTACACAATGAACGCCCCTCCACCACTTTACTGTGATAAAGTATCGGGGGGTTGTTTTCTAAAAAAGATGGCTAAAAATTAGGTGGGACGCACCCCTGGCCTTTTATACCGCTATTCATTTTTTCAACTTGCTATCCCATATCACCCTATTCCTCCCCACAACAAAAAAGACCCCTTTCAGGGTCTCAGGAGCTACAAACATAACATCAGTCGTCACTCATCAGTTATGTAGTATCGTATCCGTATCATGCTCCTTTTACAACTCACCTCCGCATATGATTTCAGGAGGACGGAGGTGAGTTGTAAAAGAAGCATTATAGCTTCTTATTATATCCGATTTCATTAGATTGAAAATATTCGATTCATTGTTTTTCATGTGCATTTAACTGCGGACGCTCACATACCTCTAGAATTTGAAAACTAAAATTCCAAACCCCATCTTCTCACATTGCCTCATATAGACCAGCACCAGCTAAAGTGCCAGCATCACATCTACAACCACGTTTGATATGTTGCTTCCATCGTTCCGCAATGTCAACACTTTGACCTACATAAACCTTTCCATTGACAACATTGGTTATTTTATAAATTCCGCATTGACCAGTAGCACCAAGTTTGACGCCTAAGTCTTTGACTGGTCCTCTTAAATAGAGTTCGTAAATTGCCTTATAAAGAGGGGTTGGATTACTAAGATGAAGTTTTTCACAAGCATTGTAAAGTTCCCGTAATTCGTTAATACTGCGGAACGCCAACGATAATTTATTGCGGCTTTCACTTTCTT
>JAEIGA010017387.1_pt1 | contig 10954 bp, 8 predicted proteins | sample 9270691 | NCBI WGS metagenome assembly JAEIGA01 (sample SAMN17057246, study PRJNA624740) | gut metagenome | biome: biome; isolation source: fecal sample | host: Bos grunniens | place: China: Xizang | collected 2019 | reverse complement strand
GCGAATTATACCAGCAGTTGTTCGGTAACATGTAAGGACGATGATTACCTAGATAGAGTAGAAATAACCGATTGTATGGGACGTTGTACTGCTTCAGGCGATACTGTAACATGTATTGGGGAAACTTTGTACTTAAGAAAAAAATGTAATGGACACGAAAGTTCCGGACCAATAAGTGAACTTTAAAACAAAAAGAGGCTGACTCAAAATACAAATTAGAGGTTTATTTTTCCAGCATATTGAGGGTAAATAAAATCTCCAATGAGGTTTAAATTTATTTTGAGTCAGCCCTCTAATGCGTATTCTGATATTTTTATAATTATTTTAAACAATGACTTATGAAAAAGATATTGATATTCACCATAGTATTTATAATTATAAGTTTGCCTTCATATTCACAAAAAAACATTTTAATATTTGGAGACATAAGCAACTGTTTCACTATGGAAGGGGTTGCAAACGCAAATGTGGAATTGTTAGATGCTAATGGCAACGTAGTAGTATCAGATAGCAGCAAACTCATAGTGCGTAAAGATGTTTATGAAAATTCAGAATCGTATTCTATAGACAAATACAGTGGGGCTATATTTAAATTATCAATAAAAGAGATACAGGATTACAAACTTATAATAAATGCTTTGGGTTACCTACCTTACGTGCAACATATAAAGGCAGATGAACTGAGGAGCATTAAGAATTTCGATGCAGGCAGCATTTATCTTCATCCGGAACCAAAACAACAAATTCTAGATGAAGTAGTCGTAACGGCAACTAAAGTAAAAATGGTATATAAAGGAGACACCATTGTTTATAATGCTGATGCCTTTAATGTTTCTCAAAGCGAATCATTGCGAAAGTTAATAGAGCAAATGCCCGGCACCGAATTTATAGATGGACGCATTTATGTAAACGGGAAGTATGTAGACAACTTATTGTTGAATGGAAAAAATTTTTTCAACGGAAACATTGCTGCTGCACTAGATAACCTGCCTGCATACATTGTAGACAAGGTTAAAGTGTACGAAAGGAGTTCTGAACTCAGTGAACTTACAGGAAAGGATATGCACGACAATGAATATGTCATGGATGTGAAATTAAAACGAGAATATGTAGGTACATGGCTGTTTCAAGCAGATGCAGGAGGTGGAACAAACGAAAGATATGCTCTTTTGTCATACATTATGCGTGTGGATGATAGGCAAATGTTTACGTTTCATTCAGATATAAATAATTTGAATATGAAACGAAAACAAACAGAAATTGGCAGAATTGTAGATAGAGTATCAAGCGGGGATAGAAAATACAAATCGGCTAGTATCAATTATTACATAGAACCTAACAAGGCTTTCCGTTTTCGCAGCAACATTGATGTTTCGCACACAGATGATGAAATGGAGAGTTGGAAAAATGCAGAAAAGTTCCTAACACCTAATAATTTAATACAACGCAGTGTCAATCGCATAAACGGGGAAGAAACATTCATAAATGCTTTTGGTGCCGTTACTTTACGTCCGTTAAGACATCAACGATACGAAATCAGTTATAATTTCAAATATGATGACATAAAAACATTTGGCAACAATAAGAGTGTATCTTATTTTCAACATGAGAACGACGAATGGTATAATATGTCTGTAGATAGTATATTTGATATAGAAAGCCGTAAGGAAGAGAGTAAACTTTTATACACATTGATGAACCCTCTTAAAGAAGATGAATGCGCTATTAACCATAACATTGGAGCCCTCGCTACATACGCCATAGATGACAATGTGATTAATATAAAGGCAAACCTTATTTACGACATCGAAAAGAACAATGGTACAGAGATATACGCATTATCATACAAACAAGATAAAACACAAAGCGAAAAACAGCATCGCTACAACAGTTGCCGGGATAGAATGACCAACCTCGATGTAAATGCTGAGTACATTTTCAAATACTTAGATACAGAAAGTAATAACGGACAAATTACACCCTATTTGCAATATAAACGTATTGAGGGTAAAGAGTCTCATCCCGAATATCGACTTGATAGAATTGAGAATTGGTTAGAGGGGATGAACGATTTAGATTTTATACCATCGCATGAAGTGCTTGCACAGTGCATTGACAATGAGAATAGTTATTATAGTTGGATTACGAACAACATCCTATCATTCGGATTAAAGTTATCTCACAAAGGAAAAGCGCGTAACAACAGATATTATAAAATAGCGTTAATGGCAGAAGGTGCATACAATTCACATTCTCTTGATTATGAGAAGATGGAATATATGAACAATGTAAAAAAAGATAATTTCTTATTCTCGTCTCATACCTCATTAGAGTATTATCCTTGCCAAAATGACAAAAGTGGAAGTACAAGTAAATGGGTATTAGATTATAATGGAACACCAACTATGCCTGAAATGACATGGCTTTTACCATTAAACAACACTCGCGACCCCTTGAACCTTTTCATCGGAAATCCGGAACTCAAAAATGAATATACACATAATATTGAGTTAAGATATAACTACAATTGGAAAAAGAGTAAACGTTCTATTACATGGAATGCTAATTGGCTGCACACCGACAATGATATAGTGAACTATTCTATTTATGATAAGACTATGGGTAAACGCATATATAAACCTGTAAACACTTCAAAGACACATTCAGTATCAAGTCAAATATTATTCTCAACACCTTTGGATAAAGACAGGAATATTTATCTCGCAACATCTGTAAGAGGGGGGTATTCACAATATGCTGGATTTGCAACGAGTGAGGAGACTAATATGCAATATGAAATGATTAGAAATAAGTTTATTGCACCTAAAATAACCCTGCGATATACGCCAAATAGCAACTTGCGTACATCCTTATCATGGAGTACGCGCTATAACGACATAAGTAGCGGTGGATATGATGACGATTACTACAAAACAGACATAGCAGCCGAGATTACATGGAAAATGCCTTATGGATTTGAACTATCATCAAACATTAATGTGGAAGATTACAGGGGTTATTATGCGAAAGAACTAAACAAAACATACCCTGTTTGGGATGCTTCATTGAGCCGACATTTCCTAAAAAACAGATTAAGTGTAAAAATTGAGGCGCACGATATTCTTGCACGCGAAAAGGGGATAAAGACTGTTATTGATAGCGATGGGCGCTATGATACATGGAACAACCACTTGCAAAGATATGTTATGTTGCACATTGGTTATAGGATAAATTGGAGTGAAAAGAGTAAAATAAAATAGTTAAAGTATAGAATATGAAGGATGCAAAAGTAAGTATCATTCTGCCTGTTTATAATGCGAAAGAATATATAAAGGATTGTATAGATAGTATTTTAGCACAAACCTATCAAAACTTTGAATTAATAATAGGTGACGATGCATCTACAGATAATAGTATTGATATTTGTAAACAATATGACAATCCGAAGATCCGCATAATAAAGTGTGAGCATAATTATATACGAACTTGTAACACTCTATTAAAGTTCTGTAATGGGGATTATATAGCAAGAATGGATGCTGATGATATAATGTTACCGAATCGTATTCAAAAGCAAGTAGAGATACTAGAAAAAGATAAGAGTTTGTCACTTTGTTGTTCTAACAGGTTGATCATTGGCACAGATGAACGCAGAGACATGTGGGTGGAAAATTATGTAGATGATTTTATATTAAGACTTTTCTGTGGAAATTTTATACCTCATTCAACAGTAATGATAAGAACATCATTCTTAAGGAACTTGGGAATTAAGTATAAAAGTGAATATCCATATGCAGAAGATTATAAAATGTGGAGCGATATCGCAATGAATGGTGGAACAATATACGCAATAAAAGAGCCCTTGATAAAGTATAGAATACATGACAGCAGTATAAGTATGCAAAATATGCTTAAGCAAAAAGAAACAGCAACAAAAATACAGAATGAAATATATAACTATCTAATAGAAAAAGTAATACCATATAAAGACTTATATCTAAAACTTAATGAAATCCTGCAAGAACTAAAAAATAATAATGTGATTTCAGATTTATTCATACGCTTGTTTTTTTCAGACCTGTTTAAAAAATTCATAAAATAACAAATGACATTTCCAAAACATCTCCAATTAGAAATTATGGATTGTGGTCCAGTATGCATCAAAATGATAGCAGAATATTATAAGAAGCATTACACATTGAGTACGCTTCGTAAAAGATGCTACATAACACGTGAGGGAGTATCGCTATTAGGAATAAGTGATGCTGCCGAAAGTGTTGGGTTCCATACAAATGGAGTTAAAATAACACTTAAACAGTTGGCAGAAGAGGCATTATTACCTTGTATCTTACACTGGAATCAAAATCATTTTGTTGTATGTTACAAAATAAAAAGAATTAATAAAGGTTGTTACAAATTCTATATTTCCGATCCAGCAAGCGGATTAACTACATATGACCAAGAAACATTTGAGAAATGTTGGTTGAGCACTGTTGCTAATACAGGAGAACAGCAAGGAACGGCACTTTTGCTTGAGCCAAGCGTCGATTTTGATAAGATAGACGATGAACCCCAAAGAAGTACAAAAAGAGACTTACTTTACTTTGTAAGGTATTTCACACCTTATAAAAAATTATTTTTTCAAGTTGGTTGCGGTATGCTTGTTGGAAGTATACTACAAATGCTATTCCCAATATTGACACAGTCCATGGTAGATATTGGTATCAATGGGAAAAATATAAACTTCATCACATTGGTACTGATTGTGCAAATGACATTATTTATTGCAAAATTATTCGTTGAATTTATACGGGGATGGATTATGTTACATATAAATTCTCGTATTAATATTGCTTTAATATCGGATTTTTTAGCAAAACTTATGCGTTTGCCTCTAGCATTCTTTGATACTAAGATGACCGGAGATTTAATACAAAGGATTGGAGATCATGGGCGTATTAAATCATTATTAATGAATGACGCCATAAATATAATTTTCTCGTCTTTCAATTTTATAGTTTTCTCAATTATAATGGGAATCTATAATTTAAAAGTACTTATAATTTTTTTAACAGGAAATATATTGTACGTAATATGGGTTTTATCATTCATGCGTTATAGACGTGAACTTGATATAAGACGGTTCAATCAATCTGCAGGGCAACAAAGCAATATAATCCAATTAATTCAAGGCATGCAGGAAATAAAACTGAATAACTGTGAAAAACAGAAAAGATGGGAATGGGAACGCATACAGGTGAAACTATTTAAAATTAGTTTACGTGGATTGTCATTAAATCAAATACAACAGGCTGGAAGTACTGTATTTACTCAAGGAACACAGATAATTATCTCGTATATTATTGCTAAATCAGTAATAGAGGGAGATATGACACTTGGTATGATGATGTCGGTAACATATATATTAGGTATGATTTCTTCACCTATAGGTGAGTTCTTGGGATTAGCACAATCTATACAAGATGCAAAAATAAGCCTTGAAAGATTAAATGAAATTCACGATCAAGTGGATGAAGAGGAGAATATTGATATAAAATTGACAGAATTACCAAAGAATAGAGATTTGCATTTAGAAAATGTTTCATTCAGTTATACAGGGTCAGACAGAGATTATGCATTAAAAAATGTTTCACTAACAATTCCAGAGAATAAAGTAACTGCAATAGTTGGTGCAAGTGGAAGTGGTAAAACAACAATTATTAAATTGTTACAAGGTTTTTATGAACCAACAATTGGAACTATAAAAATAGGTAATACACCACTTTCTGCAATAAATCCTCATACGTGGAGAAGTAAGACCGGTTCTGTAATGCAGGATGGATTTATTTTTTCTGATACTATTGCAAATAACATCGCAGTTGGAGAAGAAAATATAGATCCCCAAAAGTTACGACATGCGACTACGGTAGCAAATATAGAGGAGTTTATTTTATCTTTGCCGTTAGGATATAGTACTAAAATAGGTATGGAAGGTAACGGATTGAGTGCCGGACAAAAACAAAGGATTCTCATAGCGAGAGCAGTTTACAAGACACCAGAATTTATATTTCTAGATGAAGCAACAAATTCATTAGATACAGGAAACGAACGTATAATAATGGAGAACTTAACAGAATTTTATAAAGGCAAGACTGTAGTGGTTGTGGCTCACCGACTTTCAACAGTATGCAATGCTGATAACATCATAGTTATGGATAACGGAACAGTTTCGGAGGAAGGGACACATGAAGAATTAATACATAAACAAAATACTTATTACAAACTGGTTAAGAATCAAATAGAATTGAATCTAAAATAATTCATGAAGTATTAGAATATGGAAAGTAATAAATTAAAAGGATTTTCCCATTCCAGAAATAACGAGATACATGATATAATGGACAAACCTACCGGTTGGATTATAAAATGGGGAACATCAATATTAATGCTGTTTGTAGTTATTATTATTGTCTGTAGTTGTTTTATAAAATATCCTGATAGGCGAAATATTTTATTGACTATTGCTGATGAGAATTTAGATTTTATTATTCATGCGCCCTCTAATGGGATTATAGATTGTATAAATATTTGTAACGGAGATTCTGTAACTAAAAATGATACTTTGATAATTTATAGAAATTCTCTAAATGGTAATTTTTCAAATGTGATATTAAGTCCTATTAATGGTATAATAAACTTTCCCAAAGTCCGAAAAAAAGGTACATCCTTTACAGAAAATGAAATTCTGTTTATGTTTGAGCCATATAATAAAGATTTAAAAACCTGTAATATAATGTTCGGATATGTAAATTACGAAACAAGGAAATTGATTAACAAAGGAACTAAGGTTAGCATAAAATTAAACAATGAAATTATAGAAACAGGTGAAATTGTAAATATTTCAAATATACCAAATGAAGAAAATTTGTATTACTTAGAAGTAAATATAGAACTACTGCCCTGTAACATATCTAGTAATGCATATAATGCAGAAATAATTATTAGTGATGTCCTGCTAATTAATAAAATATTTCAAAAAATGGTTCCGCAGTAAAGCGAAAACAAAGCGAGGTACCTGCTAAAATATAATGCAAAAATGTTTTTTATAGATGCAAACTAAATTAATTAAGTTTAAACTATATTGTAAAGTGCCATAATTAGCGAGTACCACGATGCAAGATTAAATCATATAATAGAGTATCAAGTTCTTATAATATATAATCGCCATACTCACATCACCCCACTTGTATTATACGCAACCACCTCGTGCTGTGGGAACTTCTCGCACCCTATATAGAGCGTATCAAAAGCATCTGTTCCGTCGGTGCGGTGCTGAAGCAGGTCTTCTTCCGTTTCGGCAAGTTTTTCTCCGCCTTTGTCCTTACGGAAACCGTTGCGACCACGCACGACACCTGCCGACTGAATGGCGAGTATCAGGTCATCGTTATTCTGTCGATTGAAGAAGGGCATCAGACGCTGTTTGCCTGCGAAACCTTGATTGATGAGCAGGTATTTCTCGTCGTGGCGCATTGGATTGCCGAGATATACATCATTGACTTGCCAACCGCGCTTCTCGAACTCGTGGATAACGACCCAACGGAAATCCTGCTCATTGACGGCGTAGTTTGCTCCAAGCGCTGTGGTGTCGTAATAGTATATCACTGTCTTGTTTTCGTGCCGGGTGTAGTAATTGCAGAACTCCTCGACGAGTGCCGGGATTTTCCTCTCAAACTTGACATAAAAGGATTTGATGATGTTAAGACGGCGACCTTCTATCTGCCCTGCCACTATCCAATTGATATTGGCGTTATAGTCCATGCCTATACAGATGGGGGCAAGGGTGTTCACGTCGCTGTCGGTACGGCTGTCCATAGCATCGGGTGAGAAGTCATAACCGAGGCTGTCGAGGTATTCAAAGTTCGATGCGTTATATTTATGTCCCTCACGCATGGAGGAGTAGAAACCATCCTTGGATATGCCGATGCGCTGACAGAGGATTGAGGTCTGAAAGGTCTTGGGGGTAAGGTCGCGCTTCATCTGCTTTATGTAACTTTCGCCAAGCAGCTGCAAATTCTCGATACTGCTGTACTCCTTATAATATACGGCAACGGAACGCATCTTATTGAGACTGGCATCGAGGCGGCGAAGGTGATTCTTAAGGTACTTCGGCACTGCCTTACACTCCCTCTTCATCTTGCGTACACGCTCTTTTGTCTTCCATATCTCGTATATGGTGGCCTTTATTGTTTCAATAAGTTCTTCATCCATCTTCTCCTTGTAATGGAGAAACCAACTGCCTTTCTGTGTCTGTGGCATATCGCTCAATATCATTATGGAGTGATTGAAGGAGTGTTTGCCGAAATAGGACTTTATACCGCCATTGGCAGGGAGTGTTTCATCTTTCAGGCGTTCATAATCTATGAACTTTGCTTCGTCAATAAGCAACCACGAAAGCGTAAGCGAGTTGGAAGAGCCGGGCCTGTCCTGTGATATAATGACTGCTACAGAGCCATTATAGAACGATATAACATGTTCGTAATCGCTCGGCTCGATGATTGCGCGTGCAAAGGATTTGGGAGGCTTGCGACCAACGACATAATGCACTCCTTGAATATATCCCCAACGCTTCCACGCGGCGAAAAGCCCCGGCAAAGTGTTGGTAAGTCCGTGCTTGAAGGTGGGTACAACGATACCGCCTGTACTGCCCGGCATACGCTGCATATTGCGGAGAACGAAAGGTGCAGCAATACTGTCCGTCTTTCCTGTTCTTCGCCCTGCAACAATAACAGAGATATTGGCACCGATAAGCTGGGTAAGGCGTTGCGGTTCGTTAAAGTATATTTCCTTGCTCTTGCTCATTGTTTTCGTCATTGAATAAAACATCCTCTTCAAGGTCGGCCTCTTCGTACTCCACATCCTCGATGTCTATCGTCTCGGCACGATATTTTGCAATCATCTTCTGTATCTTCTCCTGAACGTTCGGTATAGGCTTTATACCAAGAACAGAGGGGTCGGCAGTGGCGGTGAATGGCTGAACGACAATGAGGTCATACGGCACGGCCTGTTCATCTTCAAGGTCAATGCGGTTGTACTTCGCATAGCTTGAAGCTGCTCTCTCCATTGTCTTTGTGTCCTTGCGTTTCTTTGCCATTTGATATGTCTCCAGGATCATTTCATTATATCGCCAACGGTGATAGTCACGCGAGGCCTGTGCAAGGTGTGGAAGCATCGCCTTTATAACGGAGAGGTCCGAATATGCCAACGGCTTTGATATGCTGTACCTATCCATAGCGACCTCGACGAACTGACGATCCTTCGCATCGGGATTGGCGATGCACCAGTTGTAGAGGTCGCGTACACGCAAAAGGCGAGTAACGACAACATCGGGAAAACGCTGTCGCAACTCTTCTTCAGCAGTGAAGAGGTCGGTTCGTGCTATGTCAATAACTGAGGGGAAAGGCATATAGAAGCGGAAAAGTGAAAGGGGAAAACGGAAAGGTGAACTACTCGTCGTCCTCCATATCAAGTAAATTCTTGTGGGTGTTTTCAATGGCAAGAGGGCTACCCACCTGTGCTAGTAGCATTTCCTGGTGCAAGAGCTTTACTTTGCTGCTCGCCTTGCCACGATAGTATCTTTTGCTGACATCGCTTTCCTTGCGTGCAATATCCTCACGCAACTGCTCGGCCGGCAAGTCAAGTATCACTGCCATATCCGAAATTTTCAGGTAAATGGAAGCGAACTTTTCAATCTGCGATAATTGCTCTTCAGTATAAATCATTCTTCTACAATTTTATTGGCAAACAAGTCATTCAGCGGTACGCTGTGATTAGTGATTAAATCCTCTACCTGTGCGTGGAGTGTGGCAAAGATTTCCTTGTCTGTGGTGATGAAAGCAGACTCGGAACGATTACCGCGAGTCAAGTTCTGCGAGGTGACAACCGAAACGGTATCACCGGCCTCGGAACGAACAAGGAGTATCTTGCTGTGATTGTCGGCAAGGTATGTGCGTTCAATTACCTGTGTAATGAAAGCCCACAGCTTGAGTGTCTTGTTTGTGGCCTTGTGGTCGAGCACAAGATTGAAACGCTTTACCTGTCCGCTTTTCTCGATGAAGAACAGACGGCGTAAGAACTCCTCGGATATGGAAAACGATGTCTGCCACACCTCGGCCGTACCTACCTGCTCAAGCACCCACTCCAAAACATCAGCAACTTGCAGCACATTGGAGAGATAGGCTTGGTATGGCTTATCCCCCAATGGCTTCAAGATGTCGTTTATAGAGGAATTTCGTTTCATTTCTTCTTGCGTGTCTTGCGTGCAGGTTTCTCTTCTGCCACTGTCTCAACAGGCTCATTCTCTGCACCTGTGTAATGGTCGTACCTATCCCAATTCGCGTGCAACCTGGTATCAAGTTCTATCAGTTCTTTAAGGAATGGGTAACGCTCGGAGTCCGGGCAAGGTGCATCGGCGGTAGAGAGAGTACGCAACTTCAAATGCACCTCTCGCATACGCTGTAGAAGTGAAAGATTTTCCACATACAGTGCCTGTATCTCTTCGGGCAGTGTATCGTGGTCGCCTCTCTTGCCCTGCTTGAACTCCTTTGCAGGATTATCCTCAGTAAAGGTGTTATGCTTCTTTACAATCTCTTCTACCTGCTTATCCATTGCTACCACCTGTGCGTGTGTCAAGTCCTTGACACGGAAATTGTAGTGCTTGCGAAGGTGGTACTCGATGAACTCTGCCTTTCCGCGTGGGTTAGACATCAAGTTGCGGTACATTATCTGATTGCCGTTAAGCTTCAGTAGATACAAAGCTCCCTGCTCATAATCACGCTGTTCGTGCGGTGTATCGAGCCACTGTTGTATCTTCTCTGTAAATTCGTGGTTGAGTGTCATAGCTTGTTGTTTATTCCTGTGAAAAAAATAAGGTTCTTGTCGTACTGCGACAAAAGGC
>JAEIGA010017386.1_pt1 | contig 10954 bp, 23 predicted proteins | sample 9270691 | NCBI WGS metagenome assembly JAEIGA01 (sample SAMN17057246, study PRJNA624740) | gut metagenome | biome: biome; isolation source: fecal sample | host: Bos grunniens | place: China: Xizang | collected 2019 | reverse complement strand
GAGGTGGCGGTGGCTACGGTAATCGTGGCGGTTATGGCGAGAAAGATGATGATGATGACGATGAGGATATGGAGATGGGAGAGCGCAGAGGTGTCAGAGGTACCGGCCGTTACTCAAGATTCAGGAGATAATCAACAAGGGGGAGAAATCCCCCTTTTTAAAAACACACAGCTATGAGAAAATACAGAAAGGGTCTTGACGAGTACGATGACATTCCAAGACCAATGAAAAGATACTTACGGGAAAATGGACTGCACTTCAACAAGGGCCTCTATGAGTTTGCCGTTAGCAAGATGTGGAAAGTGAATGCTGAGGGCAAGGAGGAGCCTGTAATTGCAATGGATAAGGAGAAGGTCAAGGAGCTGCTGAAGAAGTACAATATTACCCTTAAAAACGATGAGTTGTACGATGCGGTATATGTATGCTCTGCTGCGATGGCTGACTATTATGGAGCCGGAAAATCTATCCCTAACGAGGAGCTGCTTGCCAAGCATATCAAGGATAGGATTGATGATACCGACAAGCCTATTGGTTACTTGTTCAACCAATGGTATGCGGATATGTGCTTCTCTGGTGTTCCTATAGATTGGGACGAGTTCGTATGATCGTACAACACTATTATATTAAGGAGTATGATTGGGAGGTAACAGCCTACTATGCGGTTACAAGGTATTATATTGATGATATTATACACAACCTCCGGCGGATTGACTGCAAAGGTAACACCTTGAGCCAAGCACGCAGAAACCTGAAGGAGAACAAGCTCAATTCAGGACTGACATACTCCAATTATAAGATGAGGGAAACGGTAATGGTTGTAGCATTGGCTTCTTCCGCAAAGCAATTCCACAGGGCATTGATGCACGAGGTGCGGCATCTGCAATCCCACATAGCTACAGCCTACAAGATTAACGAGAAGGGGGAAGAAGTCTGTTATCTGTTGGACGATATCGTTGGGCAGATACACGATACAACAGCACCATTGATATGTAATTGTTGCAGAAAAAAGGATAGTTATGGACACAATGAACATTATTAGAGAGTATTCCTTTGCGAATAATCAAGGGGAGCTTGTATGCCCGTACTGCGGTAATGTGCTGGAAGAAGTAGATGATAAGTGGTATTGTGAGAATTGTGGTGTGCGGGAAGTTTAAAGCGGCAGATGCCGCTTTTTTTTGTATATTTGACCCCAGAAAGTGGCAATTTTTTGAGCCTTATGCGATGAAATTGCGACAATGGAAACAAATAAAGATTTTGAAAGTTGCTGAAATTCAAATATTTGCTACAACTATAAAATAAAAGTAGCATTTTTATCTACAGACTTCCCTTGTTTCGGCTACATATTACTCTCTGCGGCATTCTACCCTAAAAATCTTTACAAAAAATAACACAAAATAATGCCTTTTTGTGATATATTTGCGACAAAATTGCGACAAAGTATTCTCATTATGAAACTTTCCATTCAACTCAAGCGCAAAGATACACAGGAGTATTATGTTTATATTGGTTTGAGCCATAAGACAAGCCGTACACTTATCACAACACCTTATACCATAGCTGCGGAATATGTACAAGGGGGCAAGATAATTAACCGAACCAAATATGCAGAAATCTACAATAAGGAATTACTGAAGTATGAGGAGAGATTGGCGAGGATTGTTGCGCCGGAGAAATTGGATATAAGGACAATTAAGGATATTCTCATATCAACACCCAACAGCGAGGATGTTGTTGAGTTCTTCTCTAATGCGGACAGGGTAATTGACAAGATCGGGCAAAGTGAACAAAGGGCAAGAACTGCCAATATGTACCGCAGTTATTTGGGGTTATTCCAAAGGTATATCAAAAGAGACAAATTATACACCTTTGAAATGACAAGAAAGATGATGCAAGGATATATTGATACGATGCAGAAAGAGGGGAAGGCCCCAGCAACTATCAGTATAAACATTTCCGTTATTCGGCTGCTATTTAATGCAATTAAGGAGGAACACAACGATTATGACTTGGGAATACTTAATATAAAGAACGATCCATTCAGGAAACTGCAAATACCACAGAAGTTGAGTAATGCCGGACAGAAAGCCTTATCGGTGGCAGATATCCGCAAGGTCATAGCCTATCAGTTCCCGCAAGACAAAGGGTACGGCAAGGGCTACAATACCGACACATTGCGTTATGGTATTGATTATTTCCTGTTGTCATTTTACTTGTTGGGTATTAACCCCATTGATATGTTTAATCTCAAGAAAGACCAAATGCACGATGGTAGGATAGTGTACTCAAGGAAGAAAACACAACGGAGATTTGGCGGTAGTGAAATAAGTATTCCTGTATGTCCCCAAGCAATGGAGCTGATTGACAAGCATAGGGGGAGAGGGGAGTACTTATTGGATGCAAGGGATAACTTTACAGCTGTGGAAGGGTTGGTATATAGTGTTGGTAGAGTTCTTAATAGAATGTATCCTCTGCTTGGCTTGGATATAGACAAGGAGCATTTCAGTTGGTACTCCGCAAGGCACACTTGGGCGAGTATAGCTGCAAATGAATGCCACTTCTCTGATGCGGAAGTGGCAAGAGCATTGAACCACCAGAGTGAACATAAGGTAACAAGGGGGTATATCCGTCCGGATTGGAGTTTGCTTGACCGTATGAATAACGCGGTATTGGACGTGGTATATAATAAAGCGGAGGTGGAATAACCGCCTCCGCCTGACAAAAAGTAATCTTTATTTACATGGGGATAATGCCCTCTTCTTGTGTATATCTTAATGCTTTATCATTGATTAGTTGGTTAATAATTTCCTCTTGTTTTGCGATGGTAGCCTCAAGCTGCTCAATGCGCCATTTGTAGTACTCTTCCATTGTAGTTAGATTTTGATTATATTAACACACGGAAGATGTAAAGGTTGGTTAAGATTTTGCTAAGAGGCTAATGCCACTACACTATCAAACCAAGCAATTATACTAATTGCAAGTAAAATAACGCCTAAAATGCTCCAAAATACTATCCACCTTTTAATGGAGGCAATATTCTCATAGGCTTTCATCCTTGCCTCAAGCTCTTTCTTTTGCATCTTTTCTTGTTTTTCTCTCTCAATTTGAGATTCCATTTCTTCCATAATAGTTGCCATAGCTGTATTGTTTAAAAGTTATCACTAATATTATATAGTATTGCATTATTTTCCCTTTTCAAGTTCCAAGATCAGTTTAGTTTGCACTTCTATTGTCTTTAATCTGGTGTCGGCTATATCGGCATAGTAGCGGACATCTTTCTTGAGGAGTTCAATAGTATGTTCTAAGTCTTTTATTTTATCCTCTTGGGTAAGTGGAGTTTCTATTGTGCTAAATTCTGCGCTAACCTTTAAAAAAGGCTCATCAATAGCTTCATTATACAGCCATTCTTTATTAAAATTAGGCACGAAGTTTAGCAGAGAGTTTATCAAATTTTCATTATTTCTCTGTCCCGCAACAAGCTGGGAGAAGTAACTTTTGTTGTTTATACCTAAAATTCTACCCAATTCTTCCTGATTTGGCGCAATTCCTATACCAATAATATGTTTTATCAAAAATTTAACTCGTTGAGTTATAGCGATTTGTTTCATAATGCTAAAAATAATTTATCAAAATGTTGCATAAATGATAAACAAACTTTATCTTTGCAATGTTAATAAACAAAAGCAACACACAAATATAGTAAAAATGAGAAGACTGAAAACAACTCCAGCACTACCAAAATTGTTGAGAGGGTTAAAAGAGGGAGAGGCGGTCAAGGTGTTAGCGGCTGATTGCAAGGAAACAGCTTTGCGTGTGGTTGCTACCAGACTGAAAAAGGAAGGTTATTGCTACCGAGTAAATGCTCTCAATGGGTATTGCATAGTAACAAGAACAGCCTAAGCAAAAGCGGAGACAACCGCTCAACAAACCGAAGCGTTGTGGATTCAACGCCAACGTATCTCAACGTATAATGAGCCGCTGCCATTGGCGGGTAAGGTGAGGCAAAATCTGAGGTTAGCAAAGCTAAAGCAAGATGTAGTCGGTAATGGGGCAGAGATAACTGCGGGTGTGACACATACACACAATGGCTACGGCCGCCAACCTGAAAAGGCTTCCCCAAAGGGGTTGAAATTAAACGTAGTGAGTAGAAAGAAAAATAAGCAAAACATAAGGCGGGGGCAGAGTGGCTGCGTAATTGGGAGCAATGCCCACCCCGCTTACCAATCATAAAGTATTACAGGATGAATACAATAGTATTATCGCAAGAGCAACTTGATGTGATGATTGAACAGAAGGTTGCCGACATTTTGGGCCAGATGGGACACATACCCACCCATATAACAGCGCGCGCAGCTTGGAAGATATGCGGAAGCAGAGCCAAGTTTGAGCAATACTGTGCAATGGGGCTGATTAAGCCTGTCAGCCTCATAGGTTACAAGGCTAAGAGATACCTCCGGAGTGAGGTTATAAGAGCCACAAAAGGGATAAAGGAACCAAGAGTAAAATCACAAAAAATAAGACTATGAGAACCACGTTGAACATCTTTACAATCGTATGCTACATTCTGGGAGTGGGCGCGATAATAGAGGGAGCTTGCAAGGGTATCCTATTGAACGGAATAATAACAGCGGCTGCAATGTTCTGGTTGGGTTCAGCATTAAGCAAGGAGGGGAAAAAGTATGATACAGAAAGCAATTAAGACCATAGAGGAGTTCATGGCGCAGAATCCGGAAATGGTGGATGCGGAACAGATGATTGACCTTGACGATAATCACTCTGTAGTATTTGCGTTGGGCAGCGAGGGCGAGTTTGCCCGTTATGAGGCAGATCCGCCATACTTCTCTGGCGAGATTACCGTTTACCCCAGGTTTGCCTTCCTGATGAGGTTTGATTATATGGGAATGCTCCAGGAGCAGATTGACATCACAAGTAAGATTGCCCACCATATAGAGAGGGCATAAATATAAGGGGATGGCTGGTTAGTTCTTTATTTGCAAGCAAAATTGTGCTGATATATCGGAATCGGATAATAGTAGTTTCATAATATTTAGGTTTTAGTAAAAGATTGCCAACCTCTTTGCCGAGAGGCCCAGAGTGAGGGGAGTTCGATTCTCCCTATCCCCACTAATTCAAATACAAAAAAGTATGACACACGAACAAGAAAAGGCCAAGAATATGGCCGCATTTACAGCTGCTGTAGCCCCTATGCAAGTAGTGCAAGAGGGTCGGCATATCATCGTTAAGGATGATGAGGCTAAGGACCGCTTTATCAGTTGTGCAACAATAAAAAAGGTAATGAGTGCCTGTTGTCTGTACGGCTTTGCTGGGTTCTACATTACCGACACAATTAAGGATGGTTTGATTTTTAAAATATACTAATTATGAAAGAGTTAGTTGAGATTCAAAAGGAACTGAAGGCTCCAAAGAATCAGGAAAACAAATTTGGCGGATATAAGTACCGTTCTGCAGAGGATATCCTTGAGGCAGCCAAGAAGATACTCCCACAGAAGGGGTGCTACCTCACTATTACCGATACTATTGAGATGATTGGTAACAGGGTGTATGTAGTTGCCACCGCTACCATTACCAATAGCGAGGGACAGAGTGTTTGCACAAAGGCATACGCAAGAGAGGAGGAGACTAAGAAAGGAATGGATGCGGCACAGATTACCGGCTCCGCATCATCCTACGCGAGAAAGTATGCGTTGAATGGCTTGTTCTGCATTGATGACACAAGAGACCCTGATGCAACCAACACGCATGGCAAAGAGGAGGAGGTCAAGAAGACTGCACCAGCAGCCAAGTCAACTCCGGCACAACAGAAGGTAGAGTTGAGCCTTAGCGGCCTATTGATTGATTTTGCTCAATGCAATGACAGACCGGCATTAGTCAGCACTTGGAACAAGTATAAAAACACAGAGTTTGAGGAGCAGGCTAAAACGGAGCTGAGAAAACGCAAAGAAGAATTAGGGATTGAAAAATGATAACATTGAACCAAAATATAAGAGTGAGTTTTGAGGACATTACTCACTCTTACCTTTTAGATAACGAGGTTTACCTTATGGGTGTAACCTCCTTGATGAAGAAACATGGCTTGGCTCCCAACTATGAGGGTGTCCCAGCGGAGGTGCTACAGAAGGCAGCCGAGAGAGGCAGCAAGGTGCATCAAGCTATTGAGGATTATTGCAACGGCAAGGCTGTAGCAATGACAAAGGAACTGAAGGCTTATATTGGTTGTGGGATCAAGGCAATTGCAAATGAGTATCTGGTATCAGATAACGAGATTGTGGCAAGCTCCATTGATATCGTTGCTGATGCGGGAGAGGGTAAGGTAAACCTCATAGACATTAAGACCACAAGTGTTCTGCACCTTGAGCCGTTGAGTTGGCAGCTTTCCATTTATGCCTTCCTGTTCCACCTCCAGAATCCCGACATTGAGATTGCCGGATTGTATGGCCTACACATCAAAGCGGGTAAGGCAACCCTTGTGCCGGTGCCAAGAAAGGGGGACGATGAGATAATTGACTTGTTGTTCTGTGAGAGGGAGGACTTGCCGTTCTTCCCTAAAGAGGTAGAGCTGCCGACTGCAACAAAGGATATGCTTACCACCCTTGAGGAGGTAACAGCGCAGATCACTCTCATTAAGACCTCCCTGAAAGAGGCCGAGGAACTGAAGAAGTCCATTGAACAGAAGGTAATAGCCGAGATGGAGCAAAAGGCCCTCAAAACCCTTGAAAACGGCCCTATAAAGGTAACATACGTTGCTCCCTACACAAGGGAGGGTGTGGATACCAAGAAACTACAGGAGGCAATGCCGGAGGTCTATGACCGCTACAAGAAAATAACCAATATTGGAGCAAGTTTGAAAATATCAATAAAATAGAGACATGAATAAAGTGATTTTAGTCGGCAACGTGGGCCAAGACCCAGAGCTGAAACGCATTAACGAGACCCCTTACTGTATAATCTCAGTAGCAACCAACGAGAGCTACAAGGACAAGGATGGCAACAAGCAAACCAAAACAGAGTGGCATAGTGTAGTGCTGTGGAAGAACCACGCGGAGTTTGCGGTCAAGTACCTCAAGAAAGGCTCTCAAGTAGCTGTGGATGGTAGGTTGAGAACCCGCAGTTGGCAAGACAAGGAGACCAACAAGACGATGTACGCGACTGAGATTATAGCGAGTGAAATAAGGTCGTTAGACAGAAAGGATAAGAACTATACCCCTCCAATGGGAGAGGATGATCTGCCGGAATAGTATGGAGTTCAGGATACGCAAGGATGAGGATATACACCCCATAATTGGGTATTTGTGCAAGCTGGATATAAGTCAGGGCGAGTATGTGGTAAAAGTGGCTAAAAAGGCGGAAAAACGCACCTTGTCGCAGAATAGACTGTACCGCCTCTGGCTTAATTGTATATCCAAGGATACGGGTAATGATATAGAGGATTTGCATGAATATTTCAAGATGAAGTTCATCGGTGTATATAGCCGGATAATCTTCGGTAAGGAGGTAACGAGGGGTTACACCACTACGGAGCTGACAACCGAGCAATTCAAGGAGTATCTGGATAATGTACAGAGGTGGGCAAGTGTTGAACAGGGGATAATACTCCCAACCCCTGAAGATTTACAATGGGAGGAATTTTTAAATAAATACGATAGATGAGAAAAGGGTGGATTTGCCTTCATAGGTGCATACAGGAGCATTGGATATGGCAAGATGCCAACCGCTTCAAGTGGTGGATAGATTTGCTTATAAGGGCCAATAGTGAGGATACAAAAGTATTCATTGATGGTAGCCTTATGGAGTGCAAGAGAGGTCAGTTTATAACGAGTTTGAGCAAGCTGGCAGAGGAGTGGGGAGTGAGCAGAGATATAGTAAGACATTTTCTTACTATTCTTGAATCTGACACAATGATTACACGCAAAACAACACAGAAGTTCACACAGATAACTATTTGTAATTACGATAGTTACCAAGATGCACCCACAACTGACCCACAACTGACCCACAACCAACCCACAACTGACCCACAACTGACCCACACAATAAACAATGTAGATAGTATTATTACAAGTAATAATACATCTACTAACTCTAATAGAGAGGGGGGTAAAAAAACGCAGACTAAATTCATACCTCCCACCCTTGAGGAGGTGGTTGCTCATTGTAAGGAAGAAGGGTATAGGTTGAACCCTGAAAAATTCTTCAACCATTACACAACGGTAGGGTGGATGGTTGGTCGCAATAAGATGAAAAATTGGAAATCAGCTTTAGCAAAATGGGAGAACAGCGAATATGACAACAAGCCTAAACAATCACAACAACAAGACAGATCTCAGTATAGAAACCCTGATGTTTCCTATTCAAGCGAATCCGATATTTAACCCAGAGCGCGAAGAATGGGTATATGAGAGGCTGATGTACTACTTTAGTTTGCTTGTACATTCCTACACAGGAGCAGAACCCCAAGAATTGGCCTTTTTTGCGGCCAAATTTAAAGGATTAGCCCAATGGATGTGCAACACATCATCTACGAAAAGATGTTTGGTTATAGGCGGCCCTGCGGGGATTGGCAAAACGACCATTGCGAGAACCTTGATGATGTTCCTCACTCAGGATACTTCCTACTTCGGTTCGGTAATGCAGATGTCGGCAAAGGATGTGGGAGATTACTACCGATATAGGGAGGAGGGCGAGAAATGGGACATATACACCGGCAAGGCAATGGTACAGCGGTACAACCAGCCACCACAGCCAAGATGCAAGATACTCTTTGTTGACGACCTTGGAATGGAGGAGGATGAGTTCCGCGACTATGGCACCAAGACACAGCCGATGGCAAAGCTCATTCACGACCGCCACGAAAGGGGATTGGTGACAATCTTCTCCACCAACTTGGGCAGTATGGATATGCTGAGGGAGAAGTATGACGACAGGATAATGGACCGTATGAACAGTTATTGCAAGTTGTTCTACTCCCTTAAGAGCTTCAGAGGATGAAAAAGCAACAGGAGAAAAAGAATCTGCACCGCGAGTGCAGACATTGCAAGCCCTTTACGGAGGGCTTTTTTAATGCCCTGGGGGAACCTATCCTTGGGACGTGTGAGTATGTGCCGCATAAAGTGATATTGAACGAAAGAACCAACTGCGAAAAATGGGAAAAAGGAAATTGAATTTTGAGCAGCTGCCTCGCGACAGCAGGGCAAGGGCAATCATATTGCTGAATATGTGCAAGGAGAATGAGGCGCACAGCAGCCTTGTATCTGTGAGGGTAGACAAGAATACAATTAAGTTAATGACACCGGAAAAAGCGGAAAAATACTTAAAAACACAAGAGAAATGAAAAAGAGAAATTGGATTGCCATGATAGTGGCAACTGCCCTCATTGTGGGGTGCCTTGTATGGGAGACAATGAGCCTAATTGTGAGCATTGTCGCGATAGTGTTCTACACCTTGGTAGTGGTTCTCTTTGTAGGGCCAAGTTTTGATAACTTAAACGAAGAATGATATGGCTGAAAAGAATATGCAAGAGCTGTTGAACCAGCTTGAGAAGGAGCAGATGGTTGCCACCAATGCGTATTTTGTGCTGGCAGAGGCATCGGATATGATGCTTAGGCATGTGGAGTTCTTGTTGGATTTGAGAAAGCGGAAACTGCACCAGAGGGTCAAGCAGAGGCACAACCGGCTGATGGATAAGATACAGAAGCTCAAGACGGAATACGACAATTACCAGGAGTGTTACGATGCGAGCTTTGGTGGAGATTACTCCAAACAGGATGATCTGCGCAAGAGTGCGGCATATATGGCAAGGTTGCTATTACTGATATCTGACAGATGTTACACCGAGAAGGAGGGAGGGGATAAGGAAAGGATGATTGAGGAGTATATCTACCACATGCCGGAGAAAGGGTTTGTGACCGAGAGAATGCTTGAGAATTTTGTAATACGATAGAGTTATGGAAAAAGACAAGAGTTGTACCCCTCAGCAGTTGGTATTGCTTGCAGAGAGCTGGGAGGAAGATAAAAAGAAAAAAAGGAGTGTGGCACTTATTGCCGGAGAGGTGGAGAAAGGGAAAATTAGCAGCTCGTTCTACATCGGTGGCAATGAGAGGGACTTGGTAATTATCCTTGCGCAGTTTATCAAGGATAACCGCGAGATTGTTAAGATGGCAACTATGTTGGCCGAAACGTTAATTGAGACAGAGAAGAAAAAGAAGAAAGGATTGCTAAGGTAGATATTTAAATTATTCTAAAATATAATCATTCTTATAGATGCGACTATGGCGAGCGAATATAGATGTTGGAACTGCGGAGAAATAGTTTCTTGGATAGGAGATTTTTTAGAGAGTGAAGAAACAGGGAATGATATTCAGGAAGACTCTGACAGATTGGTAGCGTATTACAGATGTCCTAATTGTGGCTCTGATTATAGATATAAGCAAGGCCCGGAAGAAGGATGGGAGTGAAAATCTAAAACAGTTGAAGTATGCAAATGGAATTGTTTGAAGTAGAAAATAAGACTATACCTATGATGCCTCCAGAATTTAAAGGGAAGATTTCAAAGGGCGGAGGATATACTAAAACGGCTCCAAGAGAGTGGACTGATAAAGAATTGGAATGGTGTAAAAAGATGAAGGATGAGGGTTTTTCTGTTAAACAGATTGCGGAGAGCATGGAAAGGAGTGAGGTCTCAATTTCTATTAAACTGAAAAGGCTTGGGAAAAAGAATGATACTTATAACAGCTCTCATGTGGAGGAGAAATACGCAACCAATGACGCCTTTTTCAATATGATAAAACCTAATTCAGTTTTGGATATGTATTGCGGCGTCAAGTCATATTGGAATAGCCGAGGTGATATCCCGGAGGTTGTAACAAATGATAAAGACACGTCTATTTCTGCGGTTTTTAACGAGAAAAGTGAAAAGCTCATTCATTACCTCTTGTGGCAG
>JAEIGA010017385.1_pt1 | contig 10954 bp, 6 predicted proteins | sample 9270691 | NCBI WGS metagenome assembly JAEIGA01 (sample SAMN17057246, study PRJNA624740) | gut metagenome | biome: biome; isolation source: fecal sample | host: Bos grunniens | place: China: Xizang | collected 2019 | reverse complement strand
GGACGCTCATCAATAAGAAGAACAATCATATATACCTCAGGGTGGTTATCTGCAATCGCATTGGCTATTGACTTGAGAAGCATTGTCTTACCTGTCTTAGGCTGTGCCACGATAAGACCACGCTGACCCTTACCGATAGGGGTGAACATATCAACTATGCGGCATGACATGTCGTTGTGTCCGTTTCCAAGCAGATTGAACTTCTCGTCAGGGAAGAGTGGAGTCAGGAAGTCGAACGGAATCCTGTCTCTGATGAACTCTGGTGTACGGCCGTTGATGTACTTGATCTTTACAAGAGGGAAGTACTTGTCGCCTGCCTTTGGAGGTCTGATCTCACCGGTTACGGTATCACCGGTCTTGAGCGCATGCTGCTTGATCTGGTACTGTGAAACGTAAATGTCGTCCGGTGAGTTGAGATAATTGTAGTCTGACGAGCGAAGGAATCCGTAACCCTCGGGAAGGATCTCAAGAACACCAGTGGCTTCAACAACACCTTCGAACTCAGGCTGTTGCGGCTGTGGCTGCTGCTGAGGCTTCTGCTGTTTGTGGTCTTTAGGTTCCCTTTGTTCCTTCTGCTCTCTATGTTCCTTCTGTGGCCTCTGGTCCTTTAGATTTTCCTTTGCAGGGACTTCCTTAGGGGTAACCTCTTCTGATGACTCAATGGAAGTTGTCTCTACAGGGCCCTCAACTGGCTTCTTGTCTCCTTTCTGGATCCTAGCGCGCTTCTGCTTAGGCTGCTTCGGCTTCGCCTCTTCAGCTGCCAGCTTCGCTTCTTGAACCTCTTCCTTTGGCTTATCTTCTTTTACTGGAGCTTCAGCTGCAGGAGTGATCTCCTTCTGCTGAGGTTCTTCAGTCTTATTCTGTTTCTGGGGCTTTCGGCCTCGCTTTTTAGGCTGCTTAGCCGGTGTCTCAGCTGTCGTTGCTGTAGATTTCTCTACTTCTGCTAAGCTTTCGGTTGCAATGACAGTCGTCTCTTCTGCAGGCTCAGTAGAAGGTTTTTCTACAGGCTTCTCTGCAGCCTTCTCTTTCTTTGGTCTGCCGCGCTTCTTTCTCTCCGGTTTTTCCGGAGCATTCTTTGCGTCGACAGCAGCTTCGTGATCAAGAATCGCATAGACCAGATCATCCTTCTCCATTTTCTTGAATCCTTTTACTTCAAGTCCTGAAGCGATGGAACGGAGCTGTTCTATGTCCATTTCCTTAAGATCGTTCTTGTTGTGCATAATATAAAATGTGTGATTAAATATATTCCAATTAATGGATATGACTACTGGAGAGTCTTAGCAAAATGCTTGCTAAAAGAAATGTACGTGAGTCAAAAAGATCATTTTGACATACAAATATAAATAAAATTATCGGAACTCGTAGCGAGTTCCGATAAAATTTAGAATACATTATCGTAATAACTGCTGCTCTTCTTGAATCTCAGGAGGTCAGCAAGTGCTGCTGCATTTGCCTGGATTCTGAAACTCCAGCTCTGCCATTTTCCGGTAGGGACCCATGATACATTGATGTTGAAGCAGTGCAGGTCGTAAGTCGCGGCAATCTGCGTAGCTCCCATCTGAAGGGCCATAAGGTCGAAGCTGGTGCTCATCTGCATTGACAGACGAGGCGTGAGCTTGATGTTTCCGCTCATACCCAATGTCTGGGTGAAGTTCTTGACCTTTGTCATCTGCTCGTTAGCGTATTGGAATGTCGGCCTGTAATTGAACGAGTAGTTGAAGTTTACCGACCACGGTACATTAGGATTCATATAATAAAGGTATCCGCCAGGAATATACTCACCGGTAATCGGGTGGTAGTAAATCCTCGTATAATGGTCAGCTGGGTTTCCTCCGGCCTGCTTGGTTCCGTCGTTTCCGTTGATCTTTCCTTCTCCGGAAAGTGAGTATGAAAGCGAAAGGGTCGCAGTGTTCAATCTCAGAAGTCCCTGTCCCTGAGTAATGGCGAACTTGTTTACTCTGACAACCTTCTTGTCCTGAACCTCCATCGCGTATGGGTCGAAGTTCATGTTTCCGCTGATACCGAGTTTGCCGAAAATGGACGTATTCATGGTCATTCCGACGTTGCTCATCTTGAACTGCTCCGCAAGGAAGTTATATCCGGTAGTGAAGTTCAGGTTATCGATCAGCTTGATCTTTTTAGTGCCGGTACCAGTTGTGTCCTTGAGGTCGCGTACCTTAGCCTCAAAGTTGTTTCCGAGCGAGAGGTTAAGGCTGGCAGTCTTTCCCTTGCTTGGATATGAACCCACATTTCCAGCGTAGATGTTATAGTCCTGTGTCTGGGCTTTTCCGTTCTTATCAATATATGTAAGCGTTCTCCAGCCGTTGAAATATGTTCCTTTTTCAGGGCTGAATGATGCGGAAACAGACGGAGTCACGACATGGCGTATCGCCTGCAGTTTCCTATGCTTTCCGAAGTTGAACATACCGTACAGACGCGTGCTCATCGAGATGCTTCCCGAATAGTTATGCGTTGCTCCGAATGTTCCGAATGCCTTTCCCTTTATATCTTCGACCTTTCCTGCATCAGGATTATACTCCTTTTCCGTCTTTCGGAAGAACCAGTTCATTCCGTATGATACACTCGGAGTCACATTGATATACTTCAGAAGTGTGAAGTTAGGAAGGCCTATCTGGAAGTTATGGGTCATGCCGTTCTGGAACTTGTCCCAGAATCCCGGCTTATTGAACTCATCGGCCTTGAAGTTGATCTTGTTCTGGAATGAAGTGTTGTATCCCAGAGAGAACTTCTCGTAGAATTTCTCTTTTCCGACCCTGTTCTTCTTCTTGAATGGGTAGAAACGGCTAACCGAAAGAGTGAGGTTAGGAAGGGTGAAAGAGTACGAGCTGTCTCGCGAGTTCTGGCTATGCAGGGCATTGAGAGACAGGTTTATCTTTCCGTTCCAGTTCCTTGAGTATGAAATCGAAGACGATATCTGGTTCTGGAGCGCTTCGGTCACCGATGTCGAATTATATCGGCCGTTCGAAGGGCTGGAGAAGTTTACGGATGCTGTAAAGCTGGTTCCTGGACGCGCCTTGGCATCCTGCGAGTGCGACCACTTCACACCGAAGTTCCTTAGCTGCTGGAAGTCTGCACTTCCTTTCTCTCCTATCTGGTCATTCGAATATGTCAATGAGAAACTTCCATTGCACTTGTAATTCACCTTATATCGTGAATTAAGGTCTATTGCCCATGATCCCAAAGTATATATGTCTCCAGTGAGCGCAATGTCGAAATAGTCTCCTATCACAAAATAAAGTCCGGCGTCCCTCATATAGAAGCCTCGCTTGGTCTCTTCACCGAAGGTAGGGAAGAGGATACCTGTAGCTCTGTCAGGACGTTTAGGTATGAATCCGAATGGGAGTCCGATAGGTAGTGGAACGTCTGCAATGACCGGATATGCAGGACCGAAAACCGTCTTCTGGGACGGATGGGTCATTACCTTCGCTGCTGTAAGGTGCAGATAGTAATGGGGTTCGTCGCAGTCGCAGACGGTATATTTTCCGTGGGTCATGTTGATGGAGCGGTCAGGCATCATCTTGATGTTTCTTCCGTGGAGGATACCGTCCTGCTCCTGGGTTACCATGTTTGTGATCCTTGCCTTCTGAGTCTCGAAATTATAGCGGACCTCCTCCATGGTGTATGTCTTCTTGCCCTGCTCCATGACTGGCATGCCTTTGATCACACCGGTCGTGTCCTTGGTACCGCGCGCATAAAGTGTGGCGGTCTTGAGGTCGTATTCCATGTAATCGGCGGTGAGCTTCATGTTTCCGTATGTTACGCTGACATCACCGTAGTAGTAGATCATCTGTTTGCCGTCGCTGAAGTCCTCTATGATGGAGTCTTTCGCAACGGTGAATGCAGGAGCTTCGAGTGAACTCTTATGAAGCATCTGGAGGGAATCCGCCGCCTTTACGGAGTCCGCTCTATGGATGGAGTCACGTACATGTCTCAAGGAATCCGGTATGACAGGAACGGCGGCAGAGTCAAGCGCAACTTCCTGGATTTCCCTGGATCTGCGCAGACGTCTGTCGCGTCCGATTTCCTGCGATGAAAGAGTGAAGGAACTCAGCACGAGCAGCACGAATGCTGCAAGTCCCAATCTCTCCAATCGCTTTCTTATCATACCTTTATAATATAGTGACACTAGTTTCTAACTTTTTTGCTATTTTTGCAAACTGCAAATTTAGAATATATTTTCAATTAATACAAAAATGAGTATGCCGATGCCGTCTAAATTGAATATTGTCCTCCTGATTGCTGTTGTCGTTCTAGGGTTATGGTCTTCAGAAGCCCGTGCCCAGCAGTCTGCCGGCAAGGAACTCGGTCTTAAGACCGTGGTGATCGACCCCGGACATGGAGGCAAGGATCCCGGTGCCCTTGGGCAGAACTCGTCATCTCATGAAAAGCACATAGTTCTCGCCGTATCGAAACTTTTAGGCGAGAAGATCAAGGAGGCATACCCCGGTGTCAAGGTCATATACACTCGTTCTACTGACAAGTTCATCGGTCTGCATGACAGAGCCATGGTGGCAAGGAATAACAATGCCGACCTATTCATATCTATCCACTGTAACAGCAGCGCGAGCAAATCTGCATACGGCAGTTCGGTGCACATCCTGGGACAGAGATCTGACAGAGCGAGCAATACTACAGATTATTTCGAGCGTAACATGTCAGTTGCGCAGCGTGAGAATGAGGTGATCGTTATGGAAGAGGGTTACGAGACCCGATATACGCACTTCGATCCTAACACTCCCGAGGCGTATATCGGATATGCCCTTCAGTGGAAAGCCCATTACGAGAGCAGCCTTCTGTTTGCTTCAGAAGTTGTTGACAATCTTATGGTGAAGCCGCTTCAAGCGCGCAAGATCGCCATCGACCAGGACATCTTCCAGGTTCTTGTAGAAGCGAACATGCCGGCTGTGCTTCTGGAGCTGGCATTCATCAGTAATCCGACCGAATATAAATATCTCGCATCAAAGTCCGGCCAGGAGGAGATTGCGGAGCGTCTTTTCCAGTCCTTCAAGTCATATAAGACAAAGTATGACATGTCATTGAATCTCGAGGTGGTTGAAGTTCCGGTGGAAACTCCGCAGATGGACAAAGTTGTGGAAGAACCGACATCATTTTATACTGTCCAGATAATGAGCCTGGCCAAACTTTTGCAGCCGGATGACCCTCGGTTCAAGGGATTGAAAGCGGAGTCATATAGGCCGGAGGGCGCTTCTACATATAAATATATAGTAGGTAGATTCAATACAAGGGAAGAGGCGAATGCAGAATTGAAGAAAGTTAAGGATAACTTCCCTCAGGCATTTATCATTTACGTGGATAACAAATAGAAAGTAATGAAATACTCAAAGGAATTCAAGATCGGCGTATTTGTCGTCGTGGTACTTACAGCGTCATTTTTCGTGATCAACTATCTTCGTGGAAAAGATATATTCAATAAGGAGATAGAGATTGTGTCTGAATATTCTAATCTGGAAGGACTGGTCGAGTCCGCTCCCGTATTTATAAAAGGATATAAGGTTGGTAAGGTCAGTGAGGTTGCGTATGTGCCTGAGGAGGAAATGTTCAAGGTTACTTGTTCAGTGAAGAAGGAGTTCAGGATTCCGTCAGATTCTAAGATGACTATCTACGCAGTGGATATAATGGGAGGCAAAGGTGTGAAGATCGATCTCGGCTCGTCTGAAATTGCCGTTGAAGATGGGGGGACTCTTGCGCCTGCTTTCGAAGCTGGACTACTGGATGGTCTTGCTGCCGGTCTTGAGCCGCTGATGGCAAAGGTTACGAACACGATCGACAGTCTTTCGGTTACCGTAGCTGGAATCAACGCCATCCTTACCGATGCAAATACTGCATCTCTTGCAAGAACATTAGCTCATCTGGAGAAAACGATGGCAAGCGTGAACTCTATAGCCTCAAGCGTCAACGGAAAATCCGAGGAGATAGCCATGTTTATAGAAAATCTCGAGTCGCTCTCGGGCAAACTGGGTTCGGTGATAGAATCTGCGGATACTCTGATCGGCAGTGCTAATGAAGCTGTCGCTACTCTTAATGAATCTGATATCGAAGGTCTGGTATTGTCATTCAAGAATCTTCTTGACAGTATCAATGATCCTGATGGTTCGATCGGAAAACTTCTTGTCGACGGTTCTGTATATGATTCGGTTGAAGAACTTTTAAATGATATAGATGTCTTAGTTAGAAAAATTCAGGAAAATCCTAAGAAATATCTCAAGATATCAGTATTCTAAAGCGTTACGAACAGGGTTATTAACAAATTGTCAGTTTGGAAGAATTCTAAATTGATAACCTCGTAAATTACAGCGATTTATAACTTTTTTGCTTTGGTAAGGTGTTGATTATCAAGGTTTTGTATAAGTTGAATTTTGTTCGGAGTTTTTGGTAACCCTGTCAAACAAAATAAAAAAACAAGAGAAAAAAATATTTTTTATAACTTTTTTTTCCTCATCTTTGTATCCGAATTCAAGAATACCCCCTGAAACTTAATTTCTAACGGATACATGACAAGCGAAAGACACATAGCTGTATGGAACAACTGCCTGAACTTCATCAGGGAGAACATCGATCCTAAGCAGTTCGCTACCTGGTTCAGGCCGATCAAGCCTGTATCCCTTGAGGATGCGACCCTGCTTGTCGAGGTTCCGTCAGAGTTCTTCCGTGAGTATATTGAAGACGTATACCTTAATATATTAAAGGCTGCTCTCAAGAAGGAGCTTGGTGTCGGCGCAAAGCTTCGTTATGTGACCACTCCGGTACAGAGGGCACAGTCTCTTAATTATCCTGCCGCTCACGGCAATACCCCTGTCAATAAGACAATATCAGTAGAGACATACTCCAAGAGCGGTAATCCTGGTCCTTTCGTGTTCCCAGGAATGCAGAGAATCCAGGTGAATCCACAGCTTAACCCAGTATATTGTTTTGAGAACCTTGTAGTAGGTGAGTGCAACAGGATGGGTTTCACAGCTGGTGAGAGTATTTCTGCTGCTCCAGGCAAGACACCTTTCAACCCTCTCTTCCTTTTCGGAGGTCCGGGACTCGGAAAGACCCATCTTGCGCAGGCAATCGGTATTGCAATCAAGAAGAAGTATCCTGAACTCGTAGTTCTGTATGTTCCAGCAAGCCGTTTCAAGACTCAGTTCATGGATGCAGTGAACGTAAAGAACAAGTTCACAGACTTCATAGCATTCTACCAGAAGATGGATGTGCTGATCATGGATGACATCCAGGATCTCAACGGACCGGGAACGCAGAACGCCTTCTTCTCGATCTTCAACCACCTCCACCAGTCAGGAAAGCAGCTGATCTTTACGTCAGACCGCGCACCAGCTGATCTTGAGCACTTTGAGGCAAGACTTCTCTCAAGACTTAAGTGGGGACTGTCTGTTGAGCTTCAGAAGCCTGATTACGCGACAAGACTCGCTATGCTTCGCGCAAGAGCTGACAGAGAAGGTATTCAGCTGAAGGAAGAAGTACTTGAGTTCCTTGCACAGAGGATCAAGTCTAACTTCAGAGAACTTGAGGGAGCGCTGATCTCACTTCTTGCAAATGCGACACTCGCGCATAAGGAGATCACAGTGAAGCTTGCAGAGTCAATCACTGAAAAGATCGTCGGTGAAGAGCAGAACGATGTGACCATCGACAAGGTGCAGAGAGTTGTATGCGAGTACTTCAAGATCACGCGCGACGAACTTCTTTCAAAGACACGTAAGCGTCAGATCGTTCAGGCAAGACAGATCGCGATGTACATGTCGAGGATGCTGATTACAAACTGCTCGCTTTCGACTATCGGAGCCGAGATCGGTGGAAAGGACCATGCAACGGTGCTTCATGCATGCACAACAGTGACTGACCTTATGTCGACAGACAAGACATTCAAGCAATATGTAACAGATATTGAGAAGCTTCTCGTTAAAAATCCAATCCTGTAATTACAGGATTGGATTTTTTGTTTTAAATTTGTTCTTTGCAACAAATTTAAAACTATATATACATGAACTCAGAAAAAGTCCTTTCCTATTTCAAGGAGATAACAAAGATTCCAAGAGAGTCTGGTCACGAAGAGCACATCGTCGCTTACCTCCAGCAGTTTGCAGCTGAAAACAATCTTGAATGCAAGACCGACGAGGCCGGTAACGTGCTGATTGTAAAGGAGGCAGCTCCGGGATATGAGAATGTCCCTGTAATCGTTCTCCAGAGCCACACTGACATGGTATGTGAGAAGAATGAGGGAGTTGAGCATGACTTTGCAAAGGATCCCATCAAATATATCATCAAGGATGGTTGGATGATTGCTCCTGACACGACTCTGGGTGCAGACTGCGGAATCGGTGTGGCTGCTCAGATGGCAATGCTCGTTACCGACATTCCATGCGGAAAGATCGAGTGCCTCTTCACAACAGCAGAGGAGACAGGACTTGACGGTGCCATGGCGCTTCAGCCAGGATTCTTTACAGGAAAGGTGCTCCTTAACCTTGATTCTGAGGATGAAGGTGAGATCTTCGTAGGATGTGCAGGTGGTCTAGACACAACTGCTGAGTTCCATTATACTACAGTTGACGTACAGGAAGGCTTTGAGCTCGAAGAAGTATTCGTAAAGGACGCGATGGGTGGTCACAGCGGTGACGACATCAACAAGGGTCGCGCAAACTCTGTCCAGCTTCTTGGACGCTTCCTTTACAGCTGCCTTGACCTTGACTGGCAGCTCGTTACAATCGACGGTGGAAATAAAAGAAATGCAATCGCGCGTGAGGCGAAGGCAGTCATAGCTGCAGAGCCAGACACATTGGATATCATCAATGAACGCCTTGAGGCATATGCTGCAGATGTGGCTGAAGAGTATGGTGCAATTGAGACTGAGCTTAAGCTTGGATTTGAGGACGTTGAACTTCCAGAGGCTATGGCAATCGATGAGATGACTTCATGGAACCTCATCACAGCGCTTTGCGCAGCTCCGCATGGAGTTCTTGCAATGAGCCAGGAGATCGAGAATTTCGTTGAGACATCTACCAATCTTGCATCTGTAAAGATGACCCAGCCGGGCGTTATACGCATCGGCTCGAGCCAGCGCAGCTGCGTAACGGCGGCACGCCGTGCGGCGGCAGCCAAGATGGAGGCATGCTTCGTGCTAGCAGGAGCAACTGTAACCCACGAGGGAGAGTATCCGGGATGGGCTCCGGCTGCAGAATCTCCAGTTAGAGATGCATGTGTAGCTTCATACAGAAAGCTTTTTGGTGTAGATCCTAAGGTTAAGGCTATCCACGCAGGTCTTGAGTGCGGTCTCTTCACAGAGAAGTTCCCGGGCCTCGACATGGTATCATTCGGACCGACACTCAGGGGAGTGCATGCTCCGGGAGAGCGTCTTGACCTTGCGTCGCTCGACAAATTCGTAGACCTTCTCGTGGATGTTGTAACTAATTATAAATAAAGGATATGACACTTATAGCTCCGTCAATGCTTGCAGCTGACTTCCTTCACCTTGAGAAGGATGTACGTATGGTAAACGAGCATGCAGATCTCTTCCATCTTGATATTATGGACGGAACGTTTGTTCCTAACATTTCATACGGTTTTCCTGTAGTGGAGGCTATCGCTTCAATAGCCGAAAAGCCTCTGGACGTGCATCTGATGATCGTGCATCCGGAGAAATACATAGAGCGTTTCGCAAGACTAGGCACGCGCATGCTGAGCTTCCATCTCAATGCGACTGACAAGCCTGCGCAGGCTCTTCTCCACATCCGTGAAACTGGTATGAAGGCTGGTCTTGTAATCAATCCCGATATGCCGGTGGAGACTCTTTACCCATATCTCCATCTCTGTGACTACATTATCCTGATGTCCGTGTTTGCGGGTTTCGGAGGCCAGAGGTTCATAGAGGATACATATAGCCGCATTGCCACGCTTAAGGCAGAGATCGACCGTCTGGGTCTCGATGTAAAGATCGAAGTGGACGGAGGCGTGTGCCCTGATAATGCCCGCAGACTGATAGATTCCGGTGCTGAAATTCTCGTAGCCGGCAGCGCTGTCTTCAAGGCTGAAGACCCGGCTGAGGTCATAGCGGCCTTACGCTAGAGTGTCCTGACGGACTTATCCCCATACTATGAAACGACTTTTCCCCCTTATACTGATTCTTCTGCTGTCTTCCTGCCAAAGGAAGGCGGTGGAAGAATTCGCTTTGTATGTCAAGGCTGCTGACGAACTCTTCACTTCTGGCCAAGACGAAGAGGCTATGATTGCCCTTACTTCCGCCGAAGATGCCTATAATGAAGCCGTTCCGCTTGTCGAACTAGGCTCGGTTAAAATGCGTAAGGGTGATATCTATTATAGGTTTTCAAACTTCAGGAATGCTGTAGATGCATATACAGAAGGTACCGATATATTCCTTTCAGCAGGTGACACTCTGAATTATACTCGAGGTATGCTGCTTGTGTGTGATGCAAGCATTCTGTCTCTTGATGCTGCTCGTGCCCATACATGTATCGGTATTTTGCAGAACAACCTCAAATACCTTGAAGGACAGACTCTGCATGCATACCATCTGTGTCGGATAAAACTGGCGGATCTAGAGGGAGGTCCTAAGGCTGCGGTTCCACTTGTCGATATGTATTTGGAGGAAATGCCTGACGATGAAAAGGTCTCCTGGAGAATCATATCCTATTATTATAACGCAGCCGGCGAATATGATAAGGCTCTTGATGCGATAAGGAAAGAGGCACAATATAGGGATGTGACGCGTGACCAGAATTATTATGTCGTACTTTACCAGGTTCTGAAGTCACAGGACGACTATCATGCAGCGCTGGAGGCATTGGAGCGCCATAATATGCTGGCTGATTCCCTTGCAAGGATATACAATTCCAGCGACGCCAGATTCGTCGAAGAGAGACATCAGCTTAACAAGACTCTGATTCGTGACCGTAAGATC
>JAEIGA010017384.1_pt1 | contig 10955 bp, 10 predicted proteins | sample 9270691 | NCBI WGS metagenome assembly JAEIGA01 (sample SAMN17057246, study PRJNA624740) | gut metagenome | biome: biome; isolation source: fecal sample | host: Bos grunniens | place: China: Xizang | collected 2019 | reverse complement strand
ATAAATAAGAATTGAAATAAGGCCACTAATAATTCCTGTGGAAAAATAAAATAGCGCAAACTCCTTTGAACCAATAGCTCTTTCTATTGCAATTCCAAAAAATAAAAGCCCAATCATATTTGATAATAGATGTGTTAAATTCCCGTGAGTAAACATATATGAAAGGGGTTGCCAAAGCATTTTGTATTTGATAATTCCGAAGGGGGATAAACCTAAATATCCTTTTATTTGAGGAAATAAAGATGTTAACGCAAATATTATACAGTTAATAACAATAAGATATAAACTAATGTTATAAAATGAGTAACGAAATGGTTTTTGAATTAATTTTTTAAGCATTAATTATTTAATCCATCAAGAGCAACAAGTGAAGGAGGTGCATAAGTAATTCTGTTTCTTCCGTTGTGCTTTGACATATAAAGACCTTGGTCAGCCTGATTTACTAAATCTTTTGGAACCAAAACTGGATTAGTTTCGTGATTAAATACAGCAACTCCACCAGAAATAGTAACTTTCATTCTTTGGTCTGCAAAAATAAAATCGTGGTTTTCAATGTTAGTACGAATTCTTTCAGCAACATTCATTGCTTGTTCTTTATCAGTTTGGTCAAGAAGAATTGTGAATTCTTCTCCACCGTAGCGGCTAGCTAAATCTTCTTCACGCAAACTAGATTTAATTAAAGCAGCAACTTCTTTAAGAACATAGTCTCCACATTCGTGACCGTATGTATCATTAAAGTGTTTAAAGAAGTCAATATCAAACATTATTACAGATAAAGGAGTTTTTTGTGCTAATGCGTTATCAAGTTTATCTGCAAGAATATTAAAGAAGAAGAATTTAAGTTTTAGTTTTGTCATCATATCAGTGGAAGAGCGTTCCAATAATGTTGCATTGTTAATAGCTAATGAAGCAAGGGAACTAATTTCCATGATTTGTTTCTTTTCTGCATCTGTATAATCAGATTCAGTGTCAAATACAAGGCGTTCACCAAGGAATAGAATTCCGTTGATATGATTTTTTTGTATAAGAGGAACAACTAATGTTGTATTAAGGGATTGCAAAATTTTTAATGCAGCACTTTCTGGGCATTGTTTTTCAAAAATATCTAAAGTAAGAGGTTTCTTTTCTTCCAATAGGATTTTTACTACAGGGTCTGATACTGGAATTTCATAACTTATGTCGTTATTTAAGTCCATAATACTTTGCTTTGTTTCAAGAATGAAGTTTTCTGAAGTTAAACCATCAATCATAAAAACGCCAGCATTGATTACATGAACCTGAGCCATACAAGTGTATGTAATAGATTCAAAAAGCTTAGATGATTCAAGCGTAGAACAAAGAGAACGAGAAATTTCTAGTAATTGTTCCAAATCATATACTTTCTTTTCATATTGTGCTGTTAAATCTTGAATTTGCTTTTCAAGTTCTTCTATTTTGCTCATTATCCAAGCTCCCTTGTACTTATGATAGCATAGTTTTTCATAATTTCAAAGAAATTATTCCAATTTGGGTACTGTCGTTCTAATAAATCTGTATTATCTCTATTTCTCGGAGAAATCATAAGAACTTTTAAGTTAGAAATTAATTCACTAGCAGGTTTTTTTGCATCTTGCAGTATGCTAGATATTTGCTTTGACAAAGCATTTAAATTATTAGTTTCTTTTGTAATAATTTTGTTTGCCTCCGCATTTATAGTGCTAATCATTAATTCCATCTTCTTATAGAAATCGGAATCTTTGTGACTATTATGAATATAATTTTGCAAAGTTGCTAAATCATTTCGTTTTCCCCGTGTAAAAGAGTCTTCAAACTCCTGAATTACATTGGGAATTTCAAGTGCTGTAAAAACAATCGTTGAAAAATCAGTTTTATATGTTGGATTATTAAAAAAGCCTTCTACGACAATGTCGTTCAAAAGTGAACGAACGGAATCAGTAAAATACACAGAAATAAAGGTTTTTAGTATCTGTAGTGGCATAATCCACATAAACGCGGAAGTTGATGCTTCTCTTATTTTTTTATTTGTTTCAGTGTTGTATCCAAATAAAGGAAGAAGTGAAGTTTCTGGGAATAAAATTTGTAATTCAGCAGAAATTTTTTCATCTTTGAGTTCAGTTTTAATTCTTTGTTCATCAGCTTTGAACTGGGCTTGAATCATGTCAGAGAAATTTTTGCGTGCAGAATCCTTGTATTCAGCAACTTTAGGAACATAATTCATATCTTCTTTGTAGTAATGAATTAAAATTTTTAATCGCTCTGAAGGAATAAGTCGTTTTGTTATATACGAAATTTTCTTTAAGTTATCGAGGTATGAAGAAAAATGTTCATCACTTTTAGCTTCTCCATATCTTAAACTTGCTAATGCTTTTATGGCATTTGCTGTTGCTGTTGTGATTTTTAATCCTGCCAACTGAAAATATAAATCTTCAATTGGGGAACCTAATTTTTCTATAGGAATTTCTTGATAAGAAGGTTTGTATCTGTGGTCTAAAGCAATAAAATTACTATCAAATATTTGAAGTATTGTAACAAAACTAAATCTACAAAAATCTGCAAGGTGATAAAGATTTTGCAAGTCGTTATCTATTTTTTTGAATGTATCGCTGTTTAATTCATGTACGATTTTTTCAAGGCGTTTGTGTTGTCTGTCATAAATTTGAGAATTTGGAGCAGCTGATTCAAGTAATTCTTCTTTTCTTGCTTCGTATGAAAGAGTTTCTATCATTTGTTGATGTTCAGAAGAATATCCAGTAAGAACTAGCTGTGATTCAAATCTTTTGTTTCGAGATATATCGGAACCTGTGATTGTTGCAGAAAATAAATCATCAAGAGGTTTTGTATTTAAATATAAAATGCGAATTGATTCTGCAAAGTTTGGAAGTAAATTTCCGTTTTTGAAAATGTATGGTTCGTAAGCCCTTAGCTCTGATTCTAACTTTTTTAGTTGAATTTTCTTTTGCATTTCAGGAGAATTTCTGTTAAAAAATGCGTTAAAAAAATTAGAAATAATCTGAAGCAAACTCATATCTGATAATTATAATGATAAAACTTTCATTCTTCAAGGGTGATGAATTTTCGTATTTTTTTGCTAAAACTATATATATTCGTTAAATATAGTTTTGTAATCTGAAATTGTTTCTGCGTGGATTACTTTTTCTCTTAGGCTTGCACCGCTTGGTAATCCTTTTGAATAAGCACAGAATCTTTTTCTCATTTCTTTGCAAGCCATAGTTTCTCCGATGTCACTTGCTAATAAATTTAATTCGTAAAAGCCTGTTTGTATTCTTTTGGAAGAATCAATTTCATCGTAAGAGCCTGTTTGCAAAAGTTGTTTTGTCTTTGTGAAGATAAACGGATTTCCCATTGCTCCTCTTGCAAACATAACTCCTGAACAGCCTGTTTGTGTTAGCATTTTTTCTGCATCTTCTGGAGTAAATAAATCTCCTGAGCCAAAAACTGGTATTTCTGAACCGACTAAATCAACTAGTTCTTTGAGTTTGTTCCAATCAGATTTTCCTTCGTAGCCTTGAGCTTTTGTTCTGGCGTGAAGTGTTATTGCTGCAGCACCTGCATCTTTTGCCGCAAGAGCAGCTTCTTTCCATGTGATGTGATTTGCGTCCCATCCAGAACGAATTTTTACAGTAACAGGAACTTTTCCTTCTGTTGCGTCTACAACAGCTTTTGTAATTTGGAATAATCTTTCTGGATCTCTTGTTAATGCGGAACCAGCGCCTGTTTTTACGATTTTAGGAACTGGGCAACCTGCATTTATATCGATACATTCACAATTTGTTTGTTCTAATACGATTCGTGTTGCATTGGCCATTGTTTCTGAAACGCCACCAAAAATCTGAACTGCGTATTTTTCTTCGTTGTTAGCGCGTTTCATAATTGTTGCTGTTTTATCAGAACCGCGTGTTAATGCTTCTGCAGAAACCATTTCTGTATAAGTGAATGCAGCACCTTGAGAAATACATATAGAGCGAAAAGATCTGTCACTGTAACCAGCCACTGGAGCCAAGAATATATTTCCTGGAATTTCCAATGACCCAATTTTTACTGAATGGAACAACATTTGATTACTCTGGCAAATTAAATGCTTTGCAACTGTTTTTCCAAAGTTGAACACTAAGTTCTTCAATGTCCATTTCTAACATTTCAGCAAGGAATCTAGCTGTTGAAGGTAGATAAGCTGGCATTGTGCGTTTCTTTTCGCGGAATTCAGCAGGAATCATAAAAGGACTTTCTGTTTCAATAAGAATTCTGTCGATAGGAATATTTAATACTGTTTCATGTAGGTTTCTTGCATAACGGTAAGTTAAGTTTCCTGCAAATGAAAAGTAAACATTCATATCTAAACATTTTTTTGCGTATTCGGCATTTTCAGAATAACAATGGAAAATTGCTCCTGCATCTGGAATTTTTTCAGATAAAACATCAAAAACATCTTTTCCTGCTTCTCTGTTGTGGATAATGACAGGAAGTTTGTGTTTTTGTGCAAGTTCCAATTGTGCGATAAATAATTCAATCTGAGAGCGTTTGTCACCAAATTGTTTGTAATAATCTAATCCTGTTTCTCCAACAGCAACAACATTTTGATATGTGAGATATTCTTCAATTTTTGAAATATAATCTGGTCCAGGATTTGTTACTTCAGAAGGAGCAATTCCAACTGCATGATAAATTCCTGGTAGTGCTTTTAAGTTTTTGTAAACTCTACCAAAATCGTGAAGGCTGTTGTTTATACTAATTATGCGAGATACACCAGCTTGTTTTGCTTGTTGTATAACGCGCAATTGTTCAATAGGATCATCGTAAATAAGCCCGATGTGGGCATGAGTATCAAAAAACTGCATGGCTTTCTTCCTAAAAAGATATTTAAAAGTGGGTATATTTTATTTGTAAAAAAAATATGTTTTTTTACATTCTTTCTACCGATAAAGATAATATAGGTTTTTTTTGTTGTCAACTTATTTGTTTGACATATAACAACTTACTATGCTATAATTTGTGATAAAATCGAGCGAATTGTAGACTATTTTGTTTTTGGAGATGTATTTTGTCAAGAACACAAAAGTATAAAAAAATAGAAAAAAGAATTGCTTCGAATGTTCAAAATAAGTTTGTTTCCTGTGTAAAAGTTGTAAAAAATTCTTTTGTAAAATTATTCAAAATTTTTGATAGTAAATTAACTATAATGATAGTTCCTCATTCTCAAAGTAAAGTTATTAACATTCAAACAAATGTTTTTGCTTTGTCTTTGGGAATTGTTATTGTAATCGGAATTGTTTCTTCATTCTTGTATTTTAATAGACGCGCAATTATTTCTAATTCAGAAATTACAAGTCTTATGAATGAAAATAGAGAAACATTAGCAAGTTTAGATGCTCTTCGTGATGAAAATATAAATCTTTTACAATCTGCAAAACGCTTTCAGAGTACACTTTCTGAATCTTTGTCACTTTTAGGAATTGATAAAAATAATTCAGTTTCAAAGGCTTCTGTATCTAATAGCGATTTGGCTTCATTGTTTAGTTCAAAAGACACAATGGTTGGTGCAGTTCAAGAAATGGCTGATATTCGTTCTTTGACAGCTTATCTTGAAAATTCAATTCAGCCAATTGAACAGATTGGAAAGATGCTTGAAAACCAGAGTAATCTGTTCAAAGATATTCCAAACATTTGGCCTGTAAAAAATCCAAATGCTCATATTTCTATGATGTTTGGACCAAATATTCATCCTATTACTGGCCAGTGGTATATTCATAAAGGAATTGACTTTTCAACTTGGAGACAAGGTGACCCTATTATGGCTGCTGCAAACGGACAAGTTGTTACAGTTGGTTATGATAATAGTTTTGGTAATTATGTAGTTATTAGACATAAACATGGTATGTATACACGATACGCACATATGAGTGTTGCTCTTACAAAAAAAGGAACTTTTGTTAATCAGGGCGATGTAATTGGTCGTATTGGTAATACAGGTATTACAACAGGACCTCACCTTCATTATGAAGTTCATATTGGTTCTGATGTTGTTGACCCTGGTAAATACATCAATGTAAAACTTTCAAGATAGGCTTTTATGGCATTTAGAGCAGACGATATTTCTATTAATACCCTTGTAGGTAATGGTTCATTTATAAAAGGTAATTTAACCGCAAATGGTTTTATCCGTATTGACGGTGATTTGGATGGCGATTTAACAACTGATGGCGCAATAATTGTTGGGGAAAAAGCAAGAATCAAAGGAAATCTTGTTGTAAAATCAGCAATTATTGGTGGAGTTGTTTTAGGCGATGTTTCTGCCACAGAAAGTGTAAAATTGTTATCTTCTTCTGTTGTTCTTGGAAACATTATTTCAAAAAAAGTGCAAATGGAAGAAAATGTAGTTTTCCAAGGTCATTGTATTTCTATTGAAAAAGAAGAAAAATATAAACTTAGCGTTGATAAATTTCTTCAGGCAAAAGCTATTAGAGAAAAGGCTGTTCTTAAATGAATTCTATAGATCCTTTGAGTTCTTCTTTATATTTTTCAGCAGTTACAAATGCTTCAAAAGAAGCAACTAAAGGCAAAAAAGTCGAAAAATCAAACAAAACTTCGTTTAGCTCAATGGTAAAGAAAAGCCAAGAAGTGGAAGAATTACTATCTTCTGGCTTGCCAATTGAAATTGCTGGAATGGAAATTGAAGAAGCTGTTGCTTTTTTAAAGGATTCCGTTGATTCAGCGGCAGATAAATTATCATCTGAAATCAATGCTGAAAATTTTGCAGATTTCCGAATGGCTGTAACAAATTTTGTAAAATATATTTCCAAAAATAATTTTGAAATTGATAAAACTAAAAGATTTGGAATGACAAAAAAAAGTACAGTTTATTTTTCTGAAAAGCGTCCAAAAGATCCTTATGTTCAACTTAGGGTTGTTGATGAAAAATTAAATGAATTGGCGACTATGGTTTTGCAAAACTATAATGATAAGATTCAAATGTTAGCAAAGGTAGATGAAATTAAAGGCTTGCTTGTAGATTTTTTTGCGGCTTAGGAGTTATAATAAAACCAAGGAATGTAAGATAAAACTGCCTAAATATAGTCAGTTTTATCTTATAAAAGTTTGCGTTGCAAACTTTCTTATTTCGGTTCTACAATGTGGTAGAACCGAAACAAAGGTGAGTCAAGGGTTTAAGTGAAGCGTCCCTTGACCACCTGTATTTACTGTTGTTTCTCATTTCATTGTGAAACAACAAAAAAAGTCAATTCCTAAAACTGATGTTTTACTCATTGACTTTTTATGGGAAATAATATGAGTGATATTTTTGAAAAAGATATAGATGAAGAAAATTTAGCAGCGTTAGAAGATTCTGATATAAGTGAAGAAAGTTTAGAAGGCGTTGTTTTTGATGAACCTTTATTTTATCTAAAGTTAGCTTATTCTTGTGAAAGTATTTATGCTACAAATGATAAAAATATTAATATTGAAACAAATGATTATGTCATAGTTCCTACAAGATATGGAAAGGACATGGCAAAAGTATTAGGATTGTCTGAAAAACCAATTGGTATTAAGCAGTCAGATGTTGTTGCTATAGAACGCAAGGCAACAGAAGAAGATTTAGCCAAAGCTGAAGAAAATAAACAAAAAGAAAAAGATGCTTTTAAGATTTTTAAGGAAAAAGTTGCATATCATAAACTTGATATGAAATTAATAACTGTTCATTTTTTGATTGATGAACCAAAAGCATTATTCTTTTTTAGTTCTGACAATAGAGTTGATTTTAGAGAATTAGTAAAAGATTTAGTTTCTGTTTTTAAAATGCGCATTGAATTAAGACAGATTGGTGTGCGTGATGAATCAAGAATCATTGGTGGTTTAGGTGTTTGTGGTAGACCATTTTGTTGTCACGGAGTTTCTGATAAATTGCGTCCAGTTTCTATTCGAATGGCAAAAGATCAGAATTTGTCACTAAATTCAATGAAGATTTCTGGTCAATGTGGAAGATTGTTGTGTTGTCTTTCTTATGAATTTGATTGGTATAACGAAGCTAGAAAAAAACTTCCTTCCGAAGGAATTCATGTTTATTATGATGGAACAAATTTCAAAATTACTGAAGTAAACTTGCTTACATCTATGGTAAAAATGATGGGCGATGACGGTCGCTTGCTAGAAGTAAATGCCAAGAGATTTGTAAAAGATAATAACAAATGGAAAATTCAGTAATCTAAAATCTAAGCATGAAGAATGCAAATTAATTCATTTGAATTTTCTGTAAAAGGTGTATTTTCAAAATCTTCAAAGAATTCAACTTTGCTGTAGTTGTATTTTTTAGCAATTTCTTCAATTTCAGTTGGATAAGGTATGTAAATCTTTTGATTATTTGAAATTGACACCTTTTTGCCATTAGGTGTTTCTAATGTTTGTGTGATAAAAAATTCATTGCCGATGGTGTTTATTTCAGATTCCAAAGATGTACGAATACTTTTTCTTGTTAATATTGAAAAATCATTTTCTTTTTTAATTTTATTATAGTTGTGAGTTTGAATAATAAAAATTCCGTCGTGTGTAAGTAATTCTTTGCATTGAGAAATTAGTGTTTCAAAGGCTTCTTTTGTTTTTACAAAAATAATTCTATCATTTAATGCTGATATAACATTGTAGAAATTTTTTCCAAGAACATTTCCCATGAGTAAAGTAGACAATTTAAAAAATCGTAGTGACATAAGTTGTGTTCTGCGTTTTAAACAAGCTGAATCAAGAAGAGGTTGTGAAACTTCGATTCCTGTTATATCGAAACCTTTTTTTGCAAGATGATGTTCAAGTACACCTGTTGCACTTCCAAGGTGAAGAGATTTTATTGGAGTAGTAAAATTATTCTGCAAGTTTTCGTAGAATTGTATTTTACTTTCTGCTACAGGAAATAATTCGTCATAATATTCTACAAAATTTTCAAAGAAGTCCATAACAATAATTATAATTTTAACTTGTATATTTTACAAGAAAAAAAGTTATGTCTAAAACTTATAAAGAAAAGTTATACTTAAAACTTAGAAACTAAAGGTAAATTATTTACATTCTTTTATAATTAAGGGAAAATGAAATTACTATGGAAAAACACATTGAAATGAATATTGGAGTTCCGAAGTTTAATTCTTTGGCAGGAGCTTTGGCTGAAATTTTTGGAAGTGATATTAGATTAGGTCAAAGTTTTAGAATTCCTGGTGGTGATATAAATAAAGCGTATGGAATGCAACTTTCTAACGGAAAAATTTTGTTCATGAAAACGAATGAAAAACAGAAAGTTGATTTGTTTTTATCAGAAGCAATAAATTTGTGGGCTATTTCTTTAACAAACACAATAAATACGCCAAAACTTTTGGCATACGGAACAGATGATAGTGAAGAAATTGGTTATTCCTTTTTGTTGATGGAATATATTGAGCTTGGTGATATAAAAGATGAATTTTGGAATGTGTTTGCTGAAAAATTAGCTAGTATGCATAAAGCTGATACAAGTTCCTTGGTGAAAAATGGAAAGTTTGGTTTTTTACAAGACAATTTTATTGGAAGAACTAAGCAAATTAATTTAGCAAAAGATTCTTGGGTGGAATTTTTTAGGGATAACAGACTTGTTACTCAGTTTAAGATGGCAGAAAAATATTTTGAAAAAGATGATTTTTCAAAAATGGATAAATTACTTAATAAACTTGATAAGATTTTAGTTGAGCCAGAAAAACCTTCACTTTTGCATGGTGATTTGTGGGGCGGCAATGTTTTGTGTGATACAAAATCTCTTCCACTGTTGATTGATCCTGCTTGTTATGTTGGGCATCCAGAAGCAGATATTGCAATGACAGAATTGTTTGGTGGTTTTTCTGGAAAATTTTATGATGCATATAAAAATACAGGGCTTTTGCAATCAGGTTATTCAGAGCGAAGGGATTTATATAATTTGTATCATATTTTGAATCACTTAAATATGTTCGGAAAAACTTATTTATCAGCGGCTCGAAGTATAATTGATTCTTATTTGTAATTTTGATTTTTTTGGCGATATAGAATAGTTTTTAATTATATTAGTTTCGTGGTATAATTTTTTTTATGAAGAAATATGACATTGTAGTAAAGTTTTTTGCTTTTTTGTTTGGGATTTTGTATTTTGTTCCAAATGGTTATTCACAAGAAAGTGTAAAGTTGTCATACAATGGTAGCGGAAATTATATTCTTGTTGAGCGAACTGATTTGCGTCGTTATGATAACGGGCGTTATATCGGGTTAATGAGTAGAGAAGTTCGTTCCTTTATTACTGCCATGGACAAGCCAGAAACAGTATTTGCAAATGTAAATCCGCTTGATAAGTTTTATGACGGTAATTTTTATGTTATTGAAGGAACAAAACGCTCTGGGCAACAAGTAGCTTCTGGAATTCACGATTCAATTCCATCTGTGTTTAAAATCTCAAAAACTGGCGAACTTTCCATGATTGAAGATAATGGTTATCCAAGTTTTAGAGGTTTTCCTTCTTATCCAGAAGATGTGTTAAATCCAGGGGACAAATGGCAATCTTATGCAATTCGTGCTGTTGACCCTTTGAATAAAGGTATTGTTACAAAAATGCCAATTTTGGTGGAATATACTTTTGTCCGAAGTGAAATGTATCGCGGGGAAGATGTTTTTAGAATTTCTGCAAAATGGGCTACGCGATATGGTGGTTCAATTTTTGATGCGGAAGGTGACGGTGAATTAAAATCTGCAATGGGTTCCCATAGTGCAAATATTCTTGTTAGCAAAAAAACAGGAAATGCAATTTTAGTTCATGATAGCGTAAATGAAACTTTTTCATATTTTGATGGCAAGCAAGTAAATTTTAAGGGAACAATTTCTTTGTTTACGGAATATCCTCCTGTTGTTGATAAAACTAATATTTTGGAACCATTAGCAAAACTTGATTCTATAAAGGT
>JAEIGA010017383.1_pt1 | contig 10955 bp, 8 predicted proteins | sample 9270691 | NCBI WGS metagenome assembly JAEIGA01 (sample SAMN17057246, study PRJNA624740) | gut metagenome | biome: biome; isolation source: fecal sample | host: Bos grunniens | place: China: Xizang | collected 2019 | reverse complement strand
CATTGTCAGCTGAACCGATAGTGCTGGAAGCGAGAGTGAGATTATAGATCTTAGAATCCTTCACGCGGCTGAAAAGACCAGCTGCAAGCGGAAGGTCCAGACCGGAGATGGTCTGTCCGTTTCCGTCAAACTCGAAGTTCTCAAACGGTTCTGCTCCGATCTCTCCAGGGAACTTGTCGACAATCGAAGAAGAAGACACATTGATATCTGATGTCAGGCGATACTTCTCCCCTTTTGTCGAACCAAACTCAAGCAGGTACGCAAGTTCATTTGCATTCCTGATTTCATACCATTCTCCATTAAGAGTCGGGATGTCGAGATCAGCCGCAGTCCACTTTGTGTCTCTGTTCGCAAGAAGCGCCTTGAGAATCGCTTTTTCAGCGGCAACTTCCTCATCAACAGGTGTCTCGACAGGTGACTGGACCTGTTCCATATCAGCCGGCATTTCTTCCTTCACACACGAAGCAAGCAATACCGAAGCAACTATACAGATAACGATGTATAATTTATTGATTTTCATATTCCTATCTCCATATTAATTAAAACCAGCCATCAAAGTCAACAATAGTGAAATCTTCTGTCGTAGCTCCCCAGTGACGTTCATTGCTGAACCTGTCTGTAATATTGCCAAGGCCTATCAGCTTTCCACGAGTCATTGTCTTGGGTTTGGTGGAGAGAATATACTCTGTAGCTGGTCCGTTTGTCAAAGTGAAAGAAAGGAAATCCATCTCCACATCAGGGAGCATAGCAATGTAATATGTTCCGCTGCAAGGAATGTCAATGGTAATCACATCACTTGAGCCGGTCTGAGTGTAACTCGACAACTTACCATCCTCGCCAAAGGTAGCTGTAACATTTCCTGCGATGTCAGGACCACAGCTGAATGTGAGAGTACCGCATTTGTCGATAGTGAATTCCACAAAAGAGACCATATGCTTGAACGCAAGATGATCACCGGCATCAGCCTTGGCAGCAGCAATGCATGCAGAAGAGAATGTTCCATCCTGAACAGAAGGTACGACAACAGTAATCTTACAGTCAGAAAGTGAAGCAGACTCTGAATAAGGATGGACAGCATAGAATGTCTGAGCTTCCTCAGAAACACCAGCAACAAACTGAGCCTCGAGGTTGTAGTTATACGGATTTGCCACGGCGCTTGTCTTGCCGCCGCCTCCCTCGCTCCAGAAAATATTGATCTTGTCTCCCCTCTCCCAAAGAACCTGAGCGTCATTCAGAAGTGTCTTGGAGAATCCGTCAACGCTATAAAAAGTCTTTTCAACAGGGTTTACAATTTCTTCAGTACCCTTTTCTGGGTTTTCCTCATTGTTATCAGGAAGAGATATCTTATCCTGGCATGAGGAGAATGTAATCATTGCGATTGCGCAAAGTGTCATGTACTTTTTCAACATAATTCCTCCATTTTACCAGTTATCAACATCTTCTCTGTCAATGTCTTCCCAAGACCCACCCGGGCTTGCGCACATTATCTGTGTGTCTGAAATCTCAAGGATATCCACAGATGGAGATTCGTAATTGATTGTCATTATTTTTTCGTTAATTATCCTTTATTTCCAAAACTGCGAAATTACACTAAAACAATGTCAAAAACAAAATAAACACGTATTATTCCTGATTTTGCCACGCATATTGGCACACAAGTAACCACCTATTGCGAGAACAGAATATTTTCTGTATTTTTGTAAGTTATTACGCGTATGGAAAAGACACAGGCAAATATCAGGATAACAGGGCTTAGAAGCATTATCAACGAGGCCAACAGAAGGTACTACGTGGACAATGCCCCAACGCTCAGCGACTATGAGTTCGACATGCTTCTGAAAGAGTTGGAATCCCTTGAGAGACAGCATCCTGAGCTCATCACACCAGACTCGCCCACCCAAAAGGTTGGAAGCGACCTGCGTCTGAACACAGGAACTGGAGATGCGCTCCAGAAGAAGGAGTTCGAGCAGTTCCCACACCGCTATCCGATGTTGTCGCTTGGCAACACATACGACATCTCAGAAGTTCAAGCCTTTGCAGATCGAGCAGAAAAAGGCATCGGAAACGCCTTCACATTCAGCTGCGAACTCAAGTTTGACGGCACCGCAATCTGCCTGACCTACCGTAACGGCAAACTTTTCAGGGCACTGACCCGCGGAGATGGAACCGTCGGGGATGATGTCACCAGAAACGTCAGACACATCGCCAACATTCCACAGACACTCACCCCACCGGCAGGATTCACGCCCACTTCTGAGCAGCCTGCGCCATGGCCTCAGGAATTCGAGATCAGAGGCGAAATCTATATGCCTTGGGCCGCATTCGACCGCCTTAATCTGGAGCGCGAAAGAGACGAGGAACAACCGTTCGCAAATCCGCGTAATGCTGCATCAGGGTCGCTCAAATTAATCGACAGCTCTCAGGTTGCAAACAGAGGTCTCGAATGCACGCTTTACCATGTTCTTGGAGAAAACCTTCCGTTCACGACCCATCATCAAGCCCTCAAGGCAGCTGCAAGCTGGGGACTTCCTGTCTCGGACAAGAGCAAGGTCTGCAAAAGCATTGAAGAAATTGAAGAATTCATAACCTATTGGGATACAGAACGCAAAACACTTCCGTTTGCTACCGACGGAATAGTGATAAAGGTCAACGAGCTCCCATATCAGGAAGAGCTCGGCTACACGGCCAAGTTCCCACGATGGGCAGTAGCATATAAATTCAAAGCCGAACAGGCACTCACCAAACTCCTCTCAATCGACTATCAGGTTGGACGCACCGGGGCGGTTACTCCGGTAGCGAATCTGGAGCCCGTGCAGCTCAGCGGCACAATCGTCAAAAGGGCGTCCCTTCACAATGCAGACCAGATGCAGCTTCTTGACATCCACATCGGAGATTATGTATATGTAGAAAAAGGTGGAGAGATCATTCCTAAGATCACCGGCGTGGAGCTGAGTCAGAGAACCTCCGATGTCACCCTGCCTGTCTTTCCGCAGACCTGCCCGGACTGTGGCGCTACGCTCATCAAGGATGAAGAGGAAGCCAAGTCATTCTGTCCTGATCGTGACGGATGCCCTACTCAGATCCAGGCCAAACTCGTGCACTTCCTAAGCAGAAAGGCAATGAATGTCATAGCCGGAGATGCGACAGTAGAACAGCTCTACAAAAAAGCTCTTGTCTGGAACATCGCCGACTTCTACGAACTGACCAAGGATCATCTCCTCACCCTAGACGGTTGGAAGGAAAAATCGGCGGAACGTTTCCTGAGCAGCCTGCAGGAGTCCAGAAAAGTGCCATTTGAGAGGGTCCTGTATGCATTGGGCATCAGATATGTCGGCGAAACCACAGCCAAGTCAGTGGCCAAACATTTCGGAAATATAGATGCAATTGCATCGGCAACGATGGAAGACCTGCTGAACGTGGATGACGTGGGTCAGGTGATAGCCGAGAGCATATATGCATATTTCAACGATGACTTCAACAAAGAAATAATCATCCGCCTGAAGGCAGCGGGACTGAAGTTCGAGATGGATGCTCCGGCGCAGCAGCTTTCTGCAGCACTCGAAGGAAAGACCATCGTGATATCCGGCAATTTCAGCATCTCACGTGATGACATGAAGGCTCTGATTGTCGCCCATGGCGGAAAAAACAGCGGAAGCATCAGCGGCAAGACAGCCTACCTGCTCTCTGGAGAGAAGCCTGGACCAGAGAAAATAAAAAAAGCTGAATCCCTCGGGGTCAAGATCATAGATGAAAACGAGTTCCGCAGACTCATAGGCGAAAGTCAGACAGACAACACGCAGACAACGTTCGATGAACCAAGTTTGTTTTAAACGATAATGAACAAGATCAAGAAACATACACGCAGACTCAAGGATTTCATAAATGAGGACATCTGGGAGATAGAATTGGAGGAACTCTCCAAGGCTAAAGCCAGATTCATCAAATACATGAAGATTCTTCTCATTACCATCCGTACGTTCTCGAAAGAGAAGATCGGATTCCAGGCTGTTGCGCTGAGCTTCTTCAGCACCATGTCCGTCGTGCCGTTCATCGCAATCGTCTTCGCCATCACCGGAGGTCTTGGACTGGCTGACAAACTTCAGGAGTTCCTCTATGGCTATTTCCAAAACAGCCAACAGGTGGTGGAGTTCATCATCGGATCTGCAAGAAACATAATAGAAAGTTCACAAGGTGGCGGAATGGGTGCAGTCAGTGCCCTGCTCTTCGCCTGGATTGTTGTGTGGATGATGCTTTCAGTTGAAAGAGTATTCAACAATGTCTGGAAGGTGACCAAGAACAGAAACATATTCAAGCGCCTCTCATACATAATCGCGATGCTGCTCATTGCTCCGTTCGTCATCATGGTCTTTTTCTCAGGAAACATCTTCTATTCCAACTTCCTGGAACTTCTCGGTCTGAACAGCGAGCAGCTGGGAATATTCAAGACGGTCATCGCATGGCTCATATTCGGTGTGATAGTGACATTCACCTTCTCGGCTATGTACAAGTTCATACCGAATGCAAAGGTGGAATATGGTGCTGCCCTCAGGGCAGCGATTCCGGCAGCGATAGCTTTCACAGCGATGAACTATCTCTACCTGGAGACACAGTTGCTCGTCACAAGGCTCAATGCAGTTTATGGAGTATTCGCGGCAGTGCCGCTCTTTATGATATGGATAAATGTAGGATGGTATATTATCCTTATAGGTTCTGAACTGTCCTACGCATTCCAGCACGTAGAGAATTACAATATAGATGATTAATCATTAGTGGTATTTATGGGTAAGATTTCTGAATTCAACGAGAATGATTACGAGGTCATAGCAAGAGACTATGCAGACCTTAAGGAAGCTGCAAGGAAACGCTGCAACAATCAGTACGAACTTGACCAGATCCAGAAGGCCTTTGAATTTGCCAATGAAGCTCACAAGGGAGTCAGAAGACGCTCTGGCGAGCCATATATACTTCACCCGATTGCTGTGGCACAGATTGTTGTCAGCAATATAGGCTTAGGTTACAAGTCTATCATCGCTGCCCTGCTGCACGATGTGGTGGAAGACACCGACTACACAGTAGAGGATCTGAGCAGTCTGTTCGGAGACAAGGTAGCCACACTGGTGGAAGGTCTGACTAAGATCAAGACTGTGCTCGACAACGAAGACAAGGCAGTGCAGAAGAGCATGCAGGCGGAGAATTTCAAACGCATCCTCCTCACACTCAACGACGACGTGCGCGTGGTTCTGATCAAACTTGCAGACCGCCTGCACAACTGCCGCACCATCGAGTTCATGCCTGAGCACAAAAGGGATAAGATCCTCAGCGAGACAATGTTCGTCTTCATTCCGCTTGCTCACCGTCTTGGTCTTTACAGCATCAAGTCGGAAATGGAAGACATCTGGCTGCGCTACAAGGAGCCGGAGGCATTCAATGACATCACTGCAAAGATCAACAGGAACATCTCGGACAAGGACAAGGAGATTGACGAATTCATGGCTCCGATTGACGCCGCCCTGAAAAATGCTGGCTTCAAGTTCGAGATCAAGAAGAGGGTGAAGACTCCATATTCGATCTGGAAAAAGATGGTCAACAAGGGAGTTGCCTTTGACCAGATATATGACCTATATGCAGTCAGGATCATATTCGAACCTGATCCACAGTCAAATGAGACTGAAAGAGACCAGTGCTACCACGTATTTTCAATCATCACAAGCATCTACCGCTACAAGGCAGACCGCATGCGTGACTGGGTGAACGCACCTAAGAGCAACGGTTATGAGGCCCTGCACTGCACATTGATGAGCAACTCAGGAATCTGGGTCGAAGTGCAGATCCGTTCACACAGAATGAATGAAATTGCAGAAAAAGGTATTGCTGCACATTGGGCATACAAGAAGGATGGATTCGCCGGCGAAGGTCAGAGCGAGATGGATAAATGGATCACAAAGGTTAAGGAAATCCTTATGAATCCGGACCTTAATGCTCTTGAACTCCTTGACCTTATTCATAACGACCTCATCCAGAGCGAAATCCTCGTTTTCACCCCTAAGGGAGAACAGAGAAGCATTGAAAAAGGGGCCACAGCCCTTGACTTTGCTTATGCAATCCATTCGCAGATCGGAAACAAGGCCATTGCAGCAAAGGCAAACCTGCGCCTTGTACCGCTTTCATATGTGCTGAAGACAGGAGACCAGATTGAGATCATCACTGCAGAAAACAACAAGCCGAAGAAAGAATGGCTTCGTTTCGTCAAGACATCAAGAGCAAGAAGAGCCATTCTCGATCAGATCAAGAGCGAGCGTCAGACATATATCAGGATTGGAAAGAAAATGCTCGAAAAACGCCTCAGCGAGATAGGAAAGACTCTCAACGACAAGGTGATCAATTCGCTGATGGAGGAATTCGAGATATTCGACACCAAGCCGGAAGAAATGTATTTCAAGATCGGATGCGGACTCATTGTTCTTGATGACCTCGAAAACAAACTTAAGAAATACTATGGCATCAACAGGGAGTCCTACTTCGTGATTTCCAATTCTGACCAGAACAACAAGTTCGTACTTGCCACCTGCTGCACCCCTATCCTGGGCGAGAGCGTGGTCGGATTCAAGTCATCGGACGGCACAATCACCGTGCACACACGCACCTGCAGCAATGCAAACAGCCTTGCTGCAAAATTCGGAGACAAGATTGTGACCGTAAAATGGGACAAGGATCTCAACTCGGGCAGCAACTACCTTGCACGTGTCTCATTCAAGGGTACCGACCGCATCGGCATGATCAACGACATCACCAGAGTGACCTCCAAGGTGATGAACGTAAACATCCGAAGAATCAATCTCGGTACTGAAGACGGCATATTTGACGGATTCATTGATCTTTACGTGCATGACATAGACGACCTGGAAAACCTTATTCTTAAGCTGAAGAACATCAAGGGCATCGAGAGCGTCGCAAGAAAAGAATTATAACAAACAATATATAGATGAAGAAAATTTTAAGCAACCTGCTTCCTATAATACCTGTGGCCTTCATTCTCGGCTCAGTCATGTTCTCACATTCCTGTGCGAACACGACAACCCCACCGAGCGGAGGTCCTAAAGACACAATCCCGCCAGTGATAACAAAACTGAATCCACTGGCCGGATCAATCAACGTACCGACGCATAAGACCAAGCTTGAGCTGACATTCAACGAATACGTGGTGGTAAAGGACCCCAAGAGTCTCTTCCTGTCCCCTCCTCTTGAAAAGTCACCTAAATTCAAGATCAAGAACAAAAGCGTCGTGGTGTACTTCGAGAACGACCTTGACAGCAACAAGACTTACACACTTGATGTAACCAATGCAATTGCAGACAACAACGAGGGCAATATGTTCCCCGGATATACACTCGTCTTCTCCACAGGAGACAGGATTGATTCGATGATGGTGACAGGAACAGTCCAGGATTGCAACACCCTTCAACCTATCAAGGGGGCGACTGTGATGCTCTACAAGGATCAGGCAGACTCGGCGGTCTTCCTCAAACGTCCCGAAGCAGCGATGAAGACTGACGACTGGGGATATTTCTGCCTCAGAAACATTCAGGACACCATATATAGAATGTATGCTCTGATCGATGAGAACAACAATAACATGTATGATCCAGAGACAGAGAAGATTGCATTCCTTGATTCGTTGGTCAAGCCTGTCATGAAGGTAAATGACACACTTCCTGAACTCCAGAAATATGACATGAAGGACACCTTGCACTGTCTTGCCAGAAAGAGTGAGTATGAACTTAACGTGTTCAGGGAAAAGCCAAGCAAACAGATGATCGTAAACAAGGAGAGAATCGGAGAAAGGACTGCCTACATCACATTCATGGCGCCTTATGCCCAGATCGACTCAATCTGGATCAAAGGTGTGCCTCACAACAAGCTCATCACCCAGTTCAACCTCGAGCAGGACAGCCTTGAAATCTGGGTAAATGACCCACGCAAGCAGCCGGACACCCTCTTCCTCAATGTGAACTATCTCAAGACGGACACCCTCGGGGTCCTCAATCCATTCCTTGAAGAGATCAAGCTCGTAAAACCGAAGACACTTCCTGGCAAGACTTCCCAGAAGGACATCAAGAAGGAAGACACCACTGCAGTGTTCACAATCGACGCCAAGCCTGAAAATATTGAACAGTACGGATTTGTGATGGAATTCAAATATCCTGTCGTAGAGTCTGCATTTGACTCCCTTGGTTTCCGCTTCCTCAATCCGCGTCAGCAGGAGAGCAAGGGTGCATATACTGTGACCCAGGACTCGCTGAATCTTAGAAAATACGTTGTGCGTCCAAAAGACAAACTGCTGCCGGGCTATGAGTACTTCCTGAAGGTACCTCACCGCAAGTTCAAGGATATCAACGGATTCTATAACGACAGTACTGAGGTTAAAGTTACCCTTCCAAATGACGATAAACTGAGTACGCTCATCCTGAAGCTAGGAAATGTGAACAACAAGTATATCATCGACCTGCTTGACGAAAAGAGGACTAATGTGCTTCGCTCATATATAGTAGACACAGCCCAGGACCTTCTCTTCCCTTATCTGAAGACCGGAAAGTACTCAATCAGAATCACGGAGGATGTCAATCGCAACGGACTTGTTGACACCGGTATCCTCCTTGAGCACAAGCAGCCGGAAAAGGTTCGATTCTACAAACTTGAAGACGGTACATTCCTGATCGACATACCTGAAATGGTGGAAATTGAGCAGAACATTGACATAGGAGAAATCTTCAAATAGTAAATATGAATTTAAAGCACATATATATAGCGGCTCTGATGATTATGCTTACTGCTGTTTGCGCTGATGCCCAACAAAAGAAGATAAAATCAGAACAGAAGATAGATGAATTGATCATCGAAACTATTCCGGATGAGGTTCTTGACACGATCGAAGTCAAGAAAAAGACCTTCATCAATGACTATTCGATGATTGGCATCCAGTATGGCGCCGGTCTGAGTCAGGTGATGTGGAATCCAACCCAGAAGCAGGAGATGCTGTTCATGCCGTACAATGTTGGTATAATGTACACCAGGTATGGCAAGATGTTCGGTTACATGCCATACTTCGGATTTCAGGTGGGTCTATTCTACGGCCAGGAAGGCTATCAGTTCAAGAAAAATGACGAGACAGGATACACCTACACCATCCAAGGTGCAGACAAAGCCATTTTCGACGTAATCGAACTTCCTTTTCTCTCGCACATGCATATCGACTTCTGGAAGATGAAGGTAATGGCTGACATCGGATTCTATGTAGGCTATCGTCTGAAGATCCATAGATTCCCTTATGATGGAAAATATCACAACGACGAATATGCGGCAGCGGAATATTCGTTTATTGAGACAGACCGCAGATGGGACTACGGAATCAAGGCCGGAGTAGGATTCGGATTCATTTTCGATCCAATCGAAATCCATCTCAAGGCAGCGTACAAGCACGCTTTTTCATCTCTGTACGAGCCTGACCACTACAGCAAGTACTATTACAGATATGCCTATCCGTCCAATATAATAATTTCACTTGGAGTACATTTCCAACTGACCAAGCGAACTGGAAAGACAAAGGCACAACTAAAGAAAGAAGCTAAAGAACTCGTATATGGAACTGAGGGAAATCACGGCATCAATCAAGGTGTCATCATCTCAAAATAACCTGCAGATCGGCCCGGAAGCGCCGATTGTTGTGCAGACAATGTGCAACACCCACACATCTGATGTAAAGTCATCTGTGGAGCAGTGTATCAGGCTCTATGAGGCTGGTGCCGAAATGATCCGCCTCACCGTTCCTTCTATGGGACAGGTGGAATCTATTCGTGAAGTAAGGAACTGTCTTCGTGAACGCGGCATCAATGTTCCGCTCGTGGCAGATGTACATTTCTCTGCAGAAATAGCGCTTGCCGTGGCAGAGGTTGTCGAAAAGGTTCGTATCAACCCGGGAAATTTCCATAAGGACCACGATAAGGCACGCGAACTGTTTGCTCAGCTTGTGCAGGTGTGCAAGCGTAACGGTACAGCCATCCGCATAGGTCTGAACCATGGATCTCTCGGCGAGAGGATCACAAATCTTTACGGCAACACTCCCCTGGCGATGAAAGAAGCTGTGATGGAGTGGCTTGGCATGTGTGTGGAGAATGATTTCTATAATGTCGTGGTGTCATTGAAGGCCAGCAACACCATAGTAATGGTGGAGGCATACAGACTTCTTGCTCTGGCCATGCAGGAAAAAGGTGTCGTCTTCCCTCTTCACCTTGGTGTGACTGAAGCAGGAAACGGAGATGGTGGCAGAATAAAATCAGCAGTAGGTATCTCAGCACTGCTTGCTGACGGTATTGGTGACACAATCCGTGTTTCCCTTACGGAAGATCCGGAAAAAGAAATTCCGGTTGCCCGATATCTTGCAGACAGATATAGCCATAAGCTGCATTCTTCAATGGTTTCATTGAAACTTGCGGATAAGAAGGCTGAGGCAGAATATATTTGTGATGACAGGACAAAACTCATTCTTGATGCCTCATGTGATTTCGGAAAGAGACTGCTTGATAAGGAACTTGACGAGATTGTAATCAAAGGTACGGATGAAGGAGAATACATTGCTGATGAAATCATGCAGGCTGCAAGAAGGCGTTTCTACAGACCTGAATATATAGCATGTCCAGGATGTGGAAGGACCATGTATAATCTCGAAGGAACATTTGAAGAGGTGAAACGCCGTACATCCCACCTGAAAGGAATGGTCATCGCTGTAATGGGATGTATTGTAAATGGTCCGGGAGAAATGGCTGATGCAGACTGGGGATATGTCGGAGAAGGAAACGGTAAGGTGTCCATCTACAAAGGGAAAACCCCGGTTCTCAGACATGTACCTGAAACCGAGGCTATAGATAAATTGCTTGAACTGATTGAAGCAGAGTAGTTTT
>JAEIGA010017382.1_pt1 | contig 10955 bp, 8 predicted proteins | sample 9270691 | NCBI WGS metagenome assembly JAEIGA01 (sample SAMN17057246, study PRJNA624740) | gut metagenome | biome: biome; isolation source: fecal sample | host: Bos grunniens | place: China: Xizang | collected 2019 | reverse complement strand
TAGCACTCATAGGCGGAGGACAAACACCCCAGCCTGGCGAGGTGTCGTTGGCGCATAATGGAGTGTTGTTCCTCGACGAGATTCCCGAGTTTGGGCATGGCGTGTTGGAGGTGCTGCGTCAGCCATTGGAGGATAAACATATATCCATCTCACGCGCCCGCTATGCAGTGGACTACCCGTCGAACTTCACCCTCATAGCCTCGATGAACCCCTGCCCGTGTGGGTATTACAACCACCCCACCAAGGAGTGCTCTTGCTCATCGGCTGCGGTGCATCGCTATATGGGGCGTATCTCGGGGCCGTTGATGGATAGAATCGATATGCATGTCGAAATCACCCCCGTCACCCGCGAGGAGATGTCGGCGGCTGCCCCTGCCGAGTCGAGTGCTGCCATCAGGGAACGCGTCATGCGCGCCCGCGAGGTGCAGGCAAGGCGATTTGCAGGGTCGGGCATCCATACCAACACCATGATGTCGGCCTCGATGTTGCGTGAGTTCTGCCCTCTGGATGTGGATGTGCGACGTCTGCTCGATATGGCTATGGAACGCCTGCAACTCTCGGCCCGAGCCTACGACAGAATCATCAAGGTGGCCCGCACCATTGCCGATTTGGAGGGTGAGGAGCGCATCTCGGCGGCCCACATATCGGAAGCCATCACCTATCGTTCGCTCGACAGGGATAGCTGGGGAAGGTAAAGGATTTTTTGAATAGAGATTTTTACGTCATGCCCAGACTTGCAAAGCAAGGCGATGGGCATCCTCGGGGAAGTGATGAAAATAAGTAATCTCGTCAGAGATACAATAATGGGCAGAGTTATTTTGTAAGAGATAGAAAAATAGAGTTTTATCACTCTATAAATTATAAGTTTAGGATAATGAAGAGAGTAATACTTTCCGGTGGCGGCACAGGAGGCCATATATATCCTGCCGTAGCCGTTGCCGAGGCCCTGCGCCGCAAACATGGCGACAATGTCGAGTTCCTGTTTGTGGGTGCCGAGGGCAAGATGGAGATGGAGAAGATTCCCGCTTTGGGATACGATATAGTCGGTCTGCCCATCGCAGGCCTGCAACGCCGTTTAGACCCTGCCAATCTGCTGGTGCCGTGGAAGATGTTGCGCAGCGCACAAAAGGCTCGCAGCATAATCCGCGATTTTTCGGCCGATGTGGTTGTGGGCTTTGGTGGTTACGCCTCGGCTCCCGTGCTGTGGGCTGCACAGCGTATGGGCGTGGCTACAATCATTCAGGAGCAGAACTCCTATGCAGGTGTCACCAACAAACTGCTCGCTCGCTCGGCACGCCGCATATGCGTGGCCTACGACGATATGGAGCGTTTCTTCCCTGCCGACCGCATAATCTTAACGGGCAACCCCTTGCGTGGCAGTTTTGCCCCCGTCAAGGGCAAGAGCGACGAGGCGCTGGCCCATTATGGTCTGCGTGGCGATATGCCCACCGTAATGGTTGTGGGCGGCTCGCTCGGCACGCGTACGCTGAACGAGATGATGAAGGGCTGGATTCTCTCGCTCGACGGCGAGGCTCCTGTGCAGGTGTTGTGGCAGACGGGTAAATACTACGAGGCCGAGATGCGTGAGTTCCTTGCCCAGCACCCCACAAAAAACATCTGGCAGGGAGCATTTATCGAGCGCATGGACTACGCCTACGAGGTGGCCGATGTGGTCATCTCACGCAGTGGTGCATGCACCGTTTCGGAGTTGTGTCTGGTTGGCAAGCCTACGATTTTTGTCCCCTCGCCTAATGTTGCCGAAGACCATCAGACCAAGAATGCTATGGCTCTGGCCGAGAAGTCGGCGGCACTCGTTGTGCCTGACCGTGAGGCTGTGGCAAAGGGAATGGGCGTAGCATTGCAGCTGCTGGAGGATAAGGAGCAACTTCAGCAACTTGCCAAAAACATCGCCAAGCTCGGCATAAAAGATGCGGCCGAGCGTGTTGTGCGCCAAATCGAAAAGGAGTGGTAAAAGGTTAGATTTTGTTACGATGAAGAGTTACGACAACATATATTTCATGGGCATTGGCGGCATCGGCATGAGTGCCCTGGCTCGCTATTTCATGCACGAGGGCAAGGCTGTTGCGGGCTACGACCGCACCGAGACCCCTCTCACCCGAGCTTTGGAGCAGGAGGGTGCTGTGGTGACCTATGCCGACGAGGTGGAGGCTGTGCCTATGGCTTTCCGCGACCCTGCCACCACCATGGTGGTATATACCCCTGCTGTGCCGAGCGACCATCCCCAAATGGAGTTCTTCCGCAACGGTGGTTTTTTGATGGAGAAACGCTCACAGATGCTCGGCCACCTCTCGGAGGGCAAATATGTGATGGCTGTTGCCGGCACTCATGGCAAAACCACCACCTCGACTCTCATCGCGTGGCTCAACTCGGCCATGCAGCTGGGTGGCAACGCCTTTTTGGGCGGCATATCAAAGAATTTCGGCGGCAATATGGTGCTGGGCGAGGGCAATCGCTTGGCTGTCGAGGCCGACGAGTACGACCGTTCGTTTCTGCGCCTGAAGCCCGATGTGGCAGTCATCACCTCGGTGGCTCCCGACCACCTCGATATATATGGCACCTTCGAGGCTGTTGTCGAGGCCTTCGGGCAGTTTGCTGCGCTTATAAAGAAGGGTGGCGATTTGGTCTTGAAGCAGGGTGTCGAGATTCCTCTGCCCGAGGGAATAGATATATGGCGTTACAGCTACGACGATGCGGCAAGCGATTTCTATGCGAAAAATATAACCCTCTGTGAGGGAGGATATTACAGCTTCGATATTGTCACTCCCTATGGTGTTATCTCGGCCTGCCGATTGGGTATCCCGGGCTGGGTGAATGTCGAGAATGCTGTGGCCGCTGTGGCCGCTGTGGTGTGTGCCTCAAAAAAACGTGGCGAGCCTATTGATGAGGAGTTGTTGCGTAGCGGGCTGGCGCAGTATTCGGGTGTGAAGCGTCGCTTCGAGTTCTATGTAAATACTCCGCGTCAGGTATATATGGACGACTATGCCCACCACCCCGAGGAGTTGGAGGCTACCATCACCTCGGTGAAGAAGATGTTCCCCAACCGCCACCTTACGGCGGTCTTCCAGCCCCACCTCTACACCCGCACCCGCGACCTGTATCGTGAGTTTGCGGCGGCACTCTCGAAGGCCGATGAGGCGGTGCTTGTGCCCATCTACCCCGCGCGTGAAGAGCCGCTGGAGGGAGTTAATTCCGAGATGATTGCCGATTTGGTGAGCGTGCCTTGCCATGTCTGCCCCCGCGAGGAGCTGGCAGCCGATTTGGGCTCGATGACTACCGATGTGGTGGTTACCTTCGGTGCAGGAAACATCGACGCCTATTGTGAAGATATTGCAAAAGAGTTAATCAAAAAAGCATAAGTGCAGCGTCTGTTGAGAATATTTCTCATGCTCCTGCTGTGGGGCTTTGTGGCGGGCTTTGTGGTCTTTTTCCATAAGCGTGCCGAGCATCATCGTGCCCAAACCACACTCCAGAGCGTTGCGGTGGATATTGTCGATAGCCTGCCCGACGAGATGCTAATCAACTCCCGCATGGTTGGCGAGTGGATTGAGCGCAGCGGCCTGGCTACGGAGGGTACGCCCTCGGGCGAGGTGAATCTTGCGGCTGTCGAGCGCACCATCCGCCAAAAGGGCTTTGTGGGCAGGGCAAGTGCCTATATGACCTATGATGGTCGCCTGCGTGTGGAGGTGAGCCAGCGCAAACCGCTTATGCGCATCATGGTGAATGGCTACGATTCGTATGTCACCTCCGAGGGTTTTGTCTTCTCTTCGCCCGAGAATGCCTCGGCCTATGTGCCTGTGGTTACGGGCTCGTATGTGCCGCCTATGTCGGCAGGGTATGTGGGGCAGCTCTCACATCTGATAGATAGCCTTGTGAGTATCTCCAACGATAAGATTCTCGCTTTGCAACACGAGAAAGTGCCTCTGTTCGAGCGCGAGAGCGAGATTGCCGATTCGGTGCGTGCCGTGCGCCGCATGAAGGTTAAGCGCAAGGGCGTGATTCGCTATCAGGGTTTTGGCGAGAGTGACGAGGCCTTCGACCAGAGAGTCAAGGCCAAGCGAGCCGAGAAGGCCGACCTTCGCCGCCGTTACCGTTATTGGCAAAGGGTAAACGACAAAAAAATTGCCGACATCACCGCCCAGCAAGATAGTGAGCGCGAGAAGCAAAAAAAGTTGATAAAAAGGTATGAAGATTTCCTGAAACTGATTAACTTTGTAAAATATATAGAAAAAGATGATTTTTGGCGTGCCGAAGTTGTTCAAATCGTAGCCTCTACGATGAGCAGCGGCGACTTGCGTTTGGAGTTAATCCCTCGCACAGGCAGCCATACGGTGCTTTTCGGCACCCTCGACGATGTCGAGCAAAAGCTCGATAAATTGCTTGCGTTCTATCAAAAGGGTTTGAGCAATTTGGGCTGGGATAGCTTTAAGAGCATCTCGGTGGAGTATAAGAATCAGGTGGTATGTACCAAAAAATAGATCGTTTTTAGAATTAGATAAACAACTATTATAAAGTGGAGATGAAGAAGTATATAGTAGCTGTCGATGTAGGTTCGTCGGAGGTCGTGGTAGCCGTTGGCTCGGTTGCCGACGACGGGATGATGAATATCGAAGCCATTGTGGCCGAGCCCACCGAGGGCATGGCTGCAGGATTGGTTGACAACAGTCAGATTGTGGGCAAGGCCTTGAGCGTGGCCCGTAAGCGCGCCGAGCAGATCGCAGGCGTAGCCATTACCGATGCCTATGTCACTCTGTCGGGTAAGTTTGTGCGTTGTGCCCGCTATACCGACCATGTTTTTGTCGAGAACAACGAGAACTGCATCTCACAGCGCGACCTGAACGCCCTGCGCGAGCGCATGCGCAATGTGAAGGCTGCCGATGGCGAGATGATTATGGACTTCTTCCCCCTCTGCTATAAGGGCGATTCGGGTGCCGAGATGAAGAATCCCGTGGGTTGCTATAGCAAGCAGCTCTCATCTACCTATAACTTTATCCTCTGCGACAATACCGCCAAGGATCGTCTGCGCCACGTCTTCCTCGATGCAGGCATCAAGATTCGCGAACTCTATGCAGGTGCTGCCGTTGTTGCCGAGTCGGTTGTTACCACCGAGGAGATGGAGGACGGTATCGCTGTGGTCGATATCGGTAGCGGTGTCACCGATGTGGCTATCTACTATGGTGGCGTGTTGTGCTATATGGCCTCAATCCCCATGGGTGGCTCGGCTGTGAATGCCGACATCCGAGTATATAACGGCTACATCCCTCCCAAAGTTGTCGAGAAGATTAAGTGCCAGTGCGGTTCGGCAGTTGTGGAGCTCACGCCCGACGATATGATTCATGTCCAGAGCCGCAGTCGCACCATCAAGCCCATCCCCCGCCTTAATTTGGCGTCGGTTATCGAGGCCCGTATGACCGATATAGCCGAGTATGTGTGGAGCGAGATTCGTGATGCAGGCTATGCCAAGAAGTTGGCGGCAGGTATCGTCATCACAGGAGGTGTTGCCAACCTGAAGAATGTTGCCGAGCTCTTCCAGCGTGTCACAGGTCAGGAGACCCGCGTGGCATGTGCCGAGATAGGCGTTGCGTCGGACTCTTTCGAGAAGGTTGCCTCGCCCAACTTCACCCTCGCTGTGTCGTTGCTTCTGCATGGTGCCCGTGTGGGTGCATGCCCCATCGGAGTGCTTCAGAGCGAGCGTAGCGTTGTCGCTGCAAAACCCGCAGAGCCTGCTGTTATGGGTGGCGTGACTGCCGAGAGATCTATGGCTCCGGCTACACCCGTAGCTCCCAGCCCAACACCTGCTCCTGCTCCCGAGCCGGTAGTACCCCAGCCCGAGTTGGAGTATGATGACGATGATTTCGATATCCCCGCTGGAAAGCGCAAGGTGCGTTGGTTCGACAAGTTCACCAATGCCTTCAATAAGGCCTTTACCAATCCCGAAGATGATGAGGATGGAGATTTTTAATTTTCAGTAAGCAATGGAACAAGATTTAATGAACGAGATATTGGTCTCAAAGCAGACCCCTTCAATAATCACCGTTATCGGTGTCGGCGGTGCAGGCGGCAACGCCGTCAATCACATGTGGAACACCGGTATCAAGGGTGTTAATTTCCTTATCTGCAACACCGATCAGCGTGCTATGGACAACTCGCCCGTGCGTGATAAAATCCGTTTGGGCAAGGATGGTCTGGGTGCAGGTAACGACCCCGAGCGTGGCCGCGAGGCAGCCTTGGAGTCGCTCGACCAGATTAAGCAGTATATCGAGTCGTCGGGTACCCGCATGGTCTTCATCACCGCAGGAATGGGTGGTGGTACAGGTACAGGAGCCTCGCCCGTCATCGCCAAGTTGGCGCACGAGATGGGTCTTTTGACCGTTGCCAACGTCACCTCGCCCCTGCTTGTCGAGGGTCCTATGCGTTGCGACCAGGCGGCACGCGGTATCGAGGAGTTGCGCGAGTATGCCGACTCGTTGCTTGTCATCAACAACGAGAGTATCCGCCAGATGTATGGCAAGCTGCCCATCCGTCAGGCCTTTGGTAAGGCCGACGATATTCTGGCTGCCGCCACAAAGGGTATTGCCGAGATTATCACCGTCGAGAGTGCCTTTATCCGTGTCGATTTTGCCGACCTCGAGCGCGTTATGCGCGGCAGTGGCCGTGCCCACATGGGTGTGGCGCAGGCCGAGGGTGAGGGTCGTGCTCTGGAGGCTGCTCGTCGCTCGTTGTGCTCGCCTCTGCTCGACAGCAACCTCATCTCGGGTGCCAAGAAGATTCTTATCAACATCTCGGCTGCAAGCGAGGACGATGTCAACTACGACGAGGCTATGGAGGTGCTGAACTACATCCAGTCTTATGCCAGCTATACCGACGATGATGGCATTGAGCATAAGGCCGACATGATTTGGGGTATCAGTGCCAAGCCTATGCCCGAGAATGTGTTGGAGGTGGTTGTTGTGGCCACAGGCTTCACCGACGACGAACCAATGCCCCGCCCGAGCATCTACTCAATGCCTGTGTTGGAGGATGTCAAGCCCATCGAGGAGGATATAATCGTAACAGAGCCTGTAAACAACCCTGTGACCAATCCTACTCCTGCCCCTATTCAGCCCCGCCATCAGGTTGCAATGCCCGCGGTGCTAGACCGCAAGCCCTCGAAGTATGCCAATATCGATGCCGAGTTGCGCATCCCTTCATATAAGCGCCGTAACTTCGGTATGGTTGTGAAGAACGACGACAATGTGGCACGCCGCAAAGAGATTGTGCGTGACGAGGTCGCAGAGCCACAGCAGGAGAAGAACGATAACACTCTGTTTAACGCATAACGGCAGGCAGGCGAGTTCTGCCCGAGGCGTAAGGGCCCGATGCCGTTTAAATAACTTATTTTGGAAGAGACTGCCATAATCTATCAGGGCTTCACTCCCGAAGCGGCCATCATGTTGGCCATCACCATAGTGCTACTTCTAATCTCGGCCCTGGCGTCGGGATCGGAGGTGGCTCTCTTTTCTCTTACCCCGCACGATATGCAGCAGCTGCGCGAGCAGAACGATATGCGTAGCCGTAGTGTGTTGTCGCTGCTGGAGGATGTCGAATCGTTGCTTGCAACCATCTTGGTGACCAACAATCTGGTGAACATCGGCATTGTAATTCTCACCTCGAACATTATGGACTCACTCTTTGTCTTTAACAGGTTCGAGTTTTTGGTCAAGACGGTGCTTGTCACCTTCCTGCTTCTGCTCTTTGGCGAGATTCTGCCCAAGGTGCTATCGCAGGGTAATCCCCGTCAGTTTGCCCGCTTTGTGGTATATCCCATCAAGTTTTTTAAGATGGTCTGCTACCCGCTGTCGTATGTGCTGGTGCATACGGGAGGTCGTGTTAGCCGCCTTGCTTCGCGCAATGCCGAGATTTCGATGGATGAGCTGGCCGATGCTGTCGATTTGGCTCGCGGTGCTTCGCAGGAGGAGCACCAGATGCTGTCGGGTATTGTGAACTTCGTCAATACCGAGGTCGAGGAGATTATGCGCCCCCGCATCGACATCACTGCACTCGACATCAAGAGTAGCTTCGAGCAGGTCAAGGCCACCATCATCGATTCGGGCTATTCGCGTATTCCCATCTACGACGAGGATTTGGATAATATCAAGGGTGCTCTCTATGTCAAGGATTTGCTGCCCCACATCACCTCGGGTAATGAGTTTGGCTGGCAACAACTTCTGCGCAAGATATATTTTATCCCCATGCACAAGAAAATCGACGACCTGCTGCGTGAGTTCCAGGAGAACAAAATCCACATGGCCATCGTTGTCGACGAGTATGGCGCTACGCAGGGCTTGGTGTCGCTGGAGGATATTTTAGAGGAGGTTGTGGGCGAAATTTCCGATGAGAGCGACGAGGACGAGTCGTTCTATGAGCGTCTGAATGCCAACACCTACATCTTCGACGGCAAGACCCACATCGTCGATTTCGAGCGTGTGGTCGATTGTGGCGAGGATCTCTTTGCAGATGTGCAGGGCCGTGCCGAGACTCTGGCGGGACTTATGTTGGAGCTGCGTCGTGACCTGCTCAAGAAGGGCGATATGGTGGAGGCTCACAATATACGCTTTACGGTACACCAGATGGATGGCCGCAGGGTGGACAAGATAAAGGTTGTTTTGGGAAATGGCAAGAGCGAAGAGCGATAATCTCCTCGCGCCACATCCCGAGGGGGCGTTGCTTCTTTGGGCGACGGAGGGTGTCGATATTTCGGACCTTGAGCAGATGGCCGATGCTGCCGACCTGGCGGCTGTCGAGGGGCTCAAGGGCGCACGTCGCACCGAGCGTCTTATGTGGCGAGTGCTGGCTCGTCGCCTTATAGATAACCGCCCGCTGGAGGTGGAGTATACCACCGAGGGAGCACCCTATATCAAGAATTTTCCTTATGCCCACATATCGGTGTCGCACTGCCGCGAGGCCGTAGCTGTGGTGGCCTCGAATAGCAGGTGTGGTGTGGATGTCGAGAGTCTTAATCGTAACTTTCGCCGTATAGCTCCCCGCTATATCTCACCCGAGGAGTGGTCGCTGAAGCCTGACGGGATTTCGGCCGAGGGAGAGCAACTCTTTATGGCGGCTGTGTGGTGCGCCAAGGAGTGCTTGTTTAAGATGTATGGCCGCAGGGGGCTCAACTTCTGCCACGATATTACAATCGACCGCCTCGACCTCTGCCGTATGGAGGCTGTGGGGCGAGTGGAGCGCCACCGCAGAGTGAAGATGAAGATAAAACTGCAAGGCGATTACATTGTCGTCTATCACAAATAATCATGCCCAAAAAGGTTTGGCCACGCTGATTTTTTTGTAACTTTGCCTAACTATGAAGATGCACGATACACCATTGTCGCTTGGCACCGACAGCCTCTCGAAGCTGTTGTTCCGCTATGCCATGCCTGCCATCATTGCGCAGGTTGCCGCATCGCTCTACAACATCGTCGACAGCATCTTTGTGGGTCAGGGCGTAGGTCCGTTGGCCATCACAGGATTGGCCCTTACCATGCCCATGATGAACCTCACCGCCGCCTTTGGTGCTATGGTGGGTGCGGGCTCGGCTGCGCTGACCTCCATCCGCCTTGGTCAGGGCAACAAAACCGCCGCCGAGAATATTCTGGGTAATGTGGTGCTGCTGAATGTGGTGATGGGTGTGGTGCTTATGTTCTTTGGGCTATACTACCTCGACGAACTGCTCTACTTCTTTGGTGCGAGCGATCAGACCATCCCTTATGCAAGAGAGTATATGCGCATTATCCTATATGGTAATGTCATCACCCACCTCTTCCACGGCCTTAATAATATGATGCGCGTGTCGGGCTATCCCAACGAGGCGATGATAATAACCATCGTGTCGGTGGTACTCAATGGCCTGCTCGATTGGCTCTTTATCATGGTGCTTGAGTGGGGCATTGCAGGCTCGGCATGGGCAACGGTAATCTCGCAGCTGGTGTCGCTACTGATAATACTGTATCACTTCTCGCGCCCGACAAGTTTCCTCTCGTTCCGTGCCTCGGCATTCAAGTTCAGGTGGGATATCATCAAAAATATTATCAGCGTCGGCATGGCTCCCTTTATGATTCAGTCGTGCGCCTGCGTGGTGGTTATCTTGGTGAATAACACCCTGCGAGTGCATGGCGGCGACCTCTCGATTGGTGCTTACGGCATTGCCAACCGCGTGGCCTTCCTCTTCACTATGGTGGTTATGGGTCTTACGCAGGGCATGCAACCCATCGTGGGCTACAACTATGGTGCGCGCGACTACGAGCGTTCGCTCAAGGCTATGTGGATGACCGTTGGCTGGGCGGTGCTTACCACCACCATCGGCTTTGTGGTCTGTGAGGTATTCCCCTATCAGGTGGCGGGAATCTTCGTGAGCGAGGATGGCTCGGGAAATGCCACCGAACTTATCGATGCCTCGGCCAAAGGCCTGCGTATATTGGTGCTAATGCTCCCTATCGTGGGATTCAATATCGTTGCGGGACACTTTTTCCAGCATATCGGAAAGGCCAAGCGGGCGATACTCCTCTCGGTAGCTCGTCAGATGCTCTTCATCGTGCCCCTGCTCTTTATCCTGCCCAACTTTTGGGGTGCAGACGGCGTGTGGTACTCAATCCCCATTGCCGATTTCGCCTCGTCGCTGTTAGCGGCCGTGCTGCTCTTTATGCAGGTGCGTAAGCTGCGTCACAACCCTTCGGCCGAGCAGAGTATATAGTATATATTCCGGCCTGCGATGGCACTCCCCACCTGCAACTATCTAGTCATGCCTCTGTGTGACAGTTGCTCTACATCATGACCCCGAGCGACATTTCCCCACGTCATGCCACCGAACGAAGTGAGGATTGGCATCTCTAACGGAAAGCCCTGTGACGTCATTCCCCGACACCGCAGGTGGCGAAGGGAATCCTCGGGGGAAAATCTTTCTT
>JAEIGA010017381.1_pt1 | contig 10955 bp, 11 predicted proteins | sample 9270691 | NCBI WGS metagenome assembly JAEIGA01 (sample SAMN17057246, study PRJNA624740) | gut metagenome | biome: biome; isolation source: fecal sample | host: Bos grunniens | place: China: Xizang | collected 2019 | reverse complement strand
CCTGTAAATGCTGCTATCATCGGAATTGTGGATACAGTGGATATTTTTTAAGTGACACAGATTGTAAAATACGTTTCTATGGCATAGCCACACCGATCATTCCTGTGGTGTGGCTTTTGTCATAGCAAGGAGATAATGATGAATTATCAGGAAGAATATCAAAGAAAACTGAGAACGCCAGAGCAGGCCGCTGCCTGTGTGAAGTCAGGTGACTGGGTAGACTACGGGTGGTCGACCGGCACGCCGGTTCTTCTGGACCAGGCACTGGCTGCAAGATATCCGGAGCTTTATGATGTTAAAGTACGGGGAGCCGTTTTGTTTGAAATGCCTGCAATCATGCAGGTTCCGGATGTGAAAGAGCATTTTATCTGGAATTCCTGGCACAGCGGTGGGATTGAGCGGAAACTGTGCGCGCAGGGACTTGCTTTTTACAGCCCGATGCGATATTCAGAGCTTCCAAGATTTTACAGAGAATCTCTGACCGTTAATGTTGCAATGTTCCAGGTGCCGCCGATGGACAGCCGGGGAATGTTCAACTTTGGTCTGAATGCTTCTCATATGAAGGCTGTATGTGAGGCGGCAGATATTGTGATCGTTGAAGTAAATGAAAATATGCCTTACTGCTTTGGCGGAGTTGACAATGGCGTGCACATCTCAGATGTTACCTATATCGTAGAAGGATATCACGGATCAGTATGGGAACTTCCTGCCGCAGGTGCACCGACAAAGGTGGATCAGCAGGTTGCTGATTATGTTGTGGCCGCAATACCGGACGGAGCCTGCCTGCAGTTGGGAATCGGCGGGATGCCAAATACCATCGGCAAGATGATCGCAGAGTCAGATCTGAAGAATCTGGGTGTTCATACAGAGATGTATGTTGATGCGTTTGTGGACATTGCAAAAGCCGGTAAGATCAATGGCTCTAAAAAAGGTGTTGACAGGGGGCGGCAAACTTACGCTTTCGCTTCCGGAACAAAAAAAATGTATGATTATATCGACCACAATCCGGAGTGTATGTCAGCAGCGGTGAATTACACAAACGATGTTCGTGTGATATCACTTCATAAAAATTTTATTTCTATCAATAACGCAGTAGATGTAGATCTGTTTGGTCAGGTAAATGCTGAGTCTGCGGGCACCCGTCATATAAGCGGAGCAGGCGGACAGCTTGATTTTGTTCTGGGCGCATATCTGTCACCCGGTGGAAAGAGCTTCATGTGTCTGTCTTCGACCTTTACAGGAAAAGATGGTACGGTTCATTCCAGAATCCGTCCGACACTGACAGAAGGATCTGTTGTTACAGATACACGTGCCAATACCCATTTTCTTGTAACAGAATATGGAATTGTTAATCTGAAAGGCTGTTCCACATGGGAACGTGCCGAACGCATTATTTCTATCGCACATCCCGATTTCAGGGATGAACTGATCCGAGAAGCAGACAAAATGCATATCTGGAGAAACAGTAACAGGCGATAGTGCAGAGAGGAGAGTACATGCGTGTTTATATGGATAACGCAGCGACAACACGGATGAGCAAATTGGCATTGGAAAGTATGACCGCCTGCATGAGTCAGGCGTGGGGAAATCCATCCAGCTTGCATCAGACAGGGCAGAAGGCGGCCGAAATTTTGCTTGAATCCAGGAAAATCGTGGCAACCTGTCTGAACGCCGCATCTGAAGAAATCTATTTTGTATCCGGTGGAAGCGAGGCAGATAACCAAGCCATTCTTTCTGCTGCAGCAATTGGAGAGAGGCAGGGGAAAAAGCATATCATCTCGACGGCATTTGAGCATCACGCCGTTCTGCATACGTTGGAGCGTCTCCAAAAACGCGGATTTGAAATTACCTTGCTTCCGGTTTATGAAGAAGGCATTATTCGGCTGGAAGATTTAAGACAGGCAGTTCGTGGTGATACATGTCTGGTAACGGTCATGTATGTCAATAATGAAATCGGCACAATACAGCCTGTCAGAGAAATCGGTGCATTCTGCAGGAAAAGAAAGATTTTGTTTCATACAGATGCGGTTCAGGCAGCAGGTCACCTTTCTCTGGATGTGCAGGAATTGTGCGTGGATATGTTGAGTATTTCTGCGCATAAATTTCACGGACCGAAAGGGGTCGGAGCGCTTTATGTCAGAAAGGGAATCCCTTTGACTAATCTGATTGACGGTGGTGCACAGGAAAGGGGAAAACGGGGCGGTACAGAAAATGTAGCCGGAATTTTCAGTATGGCAGCAGCACTGCAGGATGCTGACGGGCACAGGCAGGAGCATGAAGATAAAGTGCTTCATTTAAGAAACCGTCTCGCAGAGGGTTTAAATAAGATTCCTCATTCTAAAATTAACGGCAGCATGGAAAGCAGGGTGGCCGGTAACCTGAATATGGTTTTTGAAGGAATTGAAGGAGAATCCATGCTTCTCATGCTGACGGACAGAGGGATTGAAGCATCCTCCGGATCCGCATGTACTTCTGGCTCGTTAGATCCAAGCCATGTGCTTTTGTCTTTAGGGCTGCCGCATGAAGTGGCACATGGATCACTGCGGCTATCCCTGTCATTCCTGAATACAGAGGAAGAAGTAGATTATGTACTCTCCGTGCTCCCGGATATCGTATCGTATTTAAGGGATATGTCTCCGGTGTGGCACGAACTGCAGAAGGGAGAATTGCAGTATGTTATACAGTGATAAAGTCATGGATCATTTCCGTAACCCCCGCAATGTAGGCGAAATCAGCAATGCTGACGGCGTGGGTGAAGTGGGAAATGCAAAGTGCGGAGACATCATGAAGATTTACCTGGATGTTAACGAGGACGGAATCATTGAAGATGTAAAGTTTAACACCTTTGGCTGCGGGTCCGCAATTGCATCCAGTTCGATGGCAACAGAACTGATTAAGGGAAAGCATATTAACGAGGCGGTGCAGCTGACTAATCAGGCAGTCATAGAGGCTCTTGATGGTCTGCCCGCACATAAGATTCATTGCTCTGTTTTAGCTGAAGAGGCGGTAAAAACAGCTGTTAAGGATTATTATGACAGAAATCATATTCCATATGATGCAATAACACTGCAAATGCTTCCGCAAAATTATTCCGGTTCTGCCGGAAATCTGGATTCTGCGAAAAAAGGAAAGAAAAAAAATGACTGGATCTATATGGAAATCAAAAGTGATTAAAAAGGATTGAGATACTATGGATAAATTTATCATGCAGACCCGCATTTATATGGGAGAGGGGGCGCTCCAATGTCTGAAGGAATTTGATATTCACAGGGCATTTGTCGTATGTGACCCGTTTATGAAAGATTCCGGGATGGTGACAAACATCACATCTATCCTGGAACAGCATGGCATTTGCTATGAAATATTTGCGGAAGTAAAACCCAATCCGGATCTTGGCATTGTTCAGGAAGGACTGCGCCGTGTAGTCGCGTTCCGCCCGGATGCAATGATTTCTATGGGCGGGGGATCGGCCATAGATGTGGCAAAATCACTGGATTATCTGTTCAGAAAGTATGATAACACTGCCACCATATGTACCATAGCCGTTCCTACGACAAGTGGTACCGGCAGTGAAGTGACTTCTGCGGCTGTGATAACGGATCAGAACGATGGAGTAAAGATTCCTTTCGCGGATCGCACCATTATTCCGGATGTTGCTGTGCTGGATCCTGAACTGACTGCCAGTGTACCTCCATCTGTGACGGCAGATACCGGCATGGATGTGCTTACGCACGCATTAGAAGCCTATGTGGGCTCCGGGCACAATGATTTCACTGATGCAAGCAGCGAGAAGTCTATGCAGCTAATATGGGAGTATTTGGAAGAGGCAGTGAAGAATGGCGCGAACAGGACGGCGAGAATGCATATGCACAATGCTTCCTGTTTGGCCGGTGTTGCTTTTAATGTAGCCGGTGTGGGTCTGTGTCACAGCATGGCGCATGCATTCGGAGAACAGTTTCATGTCGCTCACGGAAGAGCCAATGCGATGATTCTGCCTTTCGTACTTGCATATAATGCCGGCCTGGATTCAGATGAGGAGAGCCCTGTCCTGATGCGTTATGAGAAGGCGGCAAATCTTCTTGGGATATCTGCCGGAACACCGAAAGCAACCGTTCATATACTGATCAATCGTATTCGGATTCTGGAGAAAAAGATAGCCATTCCTCAGCATATTTCGGAGTTAGGAATCAGCAGAGAAGATTTTGACGCAGCCATAGAAGAGATGGCAGGTCATGCGTACAATGATCCGTGCAATAAGACCAATCCATTTATGCCGACAAAGGACGATATCGTATCTTTGTTCTGTCAATTGCGCGATTATTAAGACAAAGGATTGAGATGATGAATGATGTATTAGACGCCATCCTTACACGAAGAAGCATACGAAAGTACAGGCCGGATCCTGTTCCGGAAGAGCTGATCAACCGTGTAATGGAAGCAGGAAGTTATGCTGCCAGCGGTATGGGTAGTCAGTCGCCTGTCATGATTGCAGTAACGAACAGACAAGTCAGGGACGCTCTTTCGAGTATTAATGCCAACATCGCCGGCGCAGGGAATATTGATCCGTTTTACGGCGCGCCGGTCGTGATCATAGTACTGGCAGATAAGAAGGCGCCAACCTATCTGTATGACGGCAGCCTTGCACTCGGAAACATGATGCTGGCTGCGCATGCTCTGGGACTTGGCAGCTGTTGGATTCATCGAGCCAAGGAAGAGTTTGAAACAGAAAATGCCCGGAAAATCCTGGATATTCTTGGAATTAAAGGAGAGTATGAAGGGATTGGTCATTTGATTCTTGGGTATCCCGATGGAGAAGCACTTGCGCCCAGGGAAAGGAAAGAATATGCATTTTATATCAGATAGACGCAAATGTTTGACGACAGGCTTGGCTGCTGAGAATATCACACAACTGTGACAGGAGGAAAGCATATGTTTGATGATTCGGAAAAAATCCGGAAAAGATATTTTAGTTGTCAGAGAGACAATTTAAAAATTTTCTGTGAGATGATCACTCCGACCGGAAAGGGCCCTTTCCCACTGATTGTCTATGCACATCCCTACGGCGAAGCTGTTCATGCCATCCGTCATGAAGAAGTGGCTTATCAGGGTATCGCAATCTGCTCTTTTGATTTTTGCGGGGGCTCACTTGAGTCAAGAAGTGACGGCGCATCCACGGACATGTCAGTCGCGACAGAAGCGGCGGATCTGAAAACCGTTCTGGAGGACGTGAAAAAACTGCCATATATTGACAACGAAAAAATATATCTGTTGGGGATGAGCCAGGGCGGTTTTGTTGCGACAATGGTTGCGGCTCAGTATGCGGAGGACGTGTCGGGATTGATATTGCTATGCCCAGCATATGTACTGCAGGATTTTGAACAGATTGTTCTAAAAGGCAGAGAGGTGCCGGAACGCTTCTGGTTTCGAAATATGAATATCGGGAAAAAGTATGTTTTAGATCTGAAATCCGTAGATATTTATAAAATGATGGAGAAGTATCCGGGACCGGTTCGAATCTATTATGGAGATCAGGATGAAATCGTGTCGGTATCTTATATTGAGCGGGCAGTAGAGACGTTTCCGAATGCAGAGTATGTCACGATACCGGGAGCAGATCATGCACTTCATCGCAAGAACGGGAAGCTTTTATTAGAAGGAATCGTCCGTCTGGTGAATGGAGACACGATAGAGGAAACGGAGGACTTCACTGCTGATGCAGAAAGTGCTGAAGGCACAAACAATGAAAACCGGACAGCAGAGGCGCAGGAGATAAGTGGCAACAACTCCAAAACCCGGCATGCCGCATTTATTTATCTGGCCCCGCAAAATGATCCTGAAACGCAGAATGCCATCCTTTACGGACCCATTCTCACTCTTCATGTAGTAGGCTGTGCTAATTATCAGCAAGCTGTACAGGTGGCAAAAGAATTGGTAGATAAAGGCTGCAGAACAGTTGAATTGTGTGCAGGTTTTGGAAGTGAAGGAGTTGCAAGGATTCAAAAAAGCGTTGGCCCAAACATAGTGGTCGGCTCAGTGAGATTTGATTTGCATCCCATGTTGGGATTTAGGAGCGGAGATCAGATATTTGAATGAGAATACAAAAAACAAAACCATCCGTGAAGCGGATGGTTTTGTTTTTTAAGGAGAGATAGCATAATCAAACAAACCATACGAATCAGCTCTGGACTAAGACCATTCTCCTAACTGCTGCGTGCTGGTTCAAATGGCTGTAGCAAAGGATGCCTTGTTTGAACAGGAGTGCTATTCTGGATTGCGAATATGCAGAGCGCGTGTCGCAGTTAACAAGATATGTCGGCAGGATCCGGAAGACTATTTGCTGTTTCATAGCAATCGGGAATATCTTTGTCATTTTCTTTTCGTGCAATGCTCTCTGCCTTTTTTATAATTGGCGTCATAATTGTAGTATGCATACAGAAGTTCTATAGTATCCATGTCCGCTCCTTTCTTCGGGTGTAATGATATAGACGTATCCTAATAAACTATGATTAAATGATACAAAATAATATGGACAGGTGATGCATCTTTTAAGAAAAGTGGATTGCCACAAACGGTGGGAGAGTACTTCGAATTTATCCTTAAAGAGCATATATTTTTGGATAAAAGAAATAGCAGGATACAGAATGATTGCATAGATTGTAAGCTGTAGATATGATAAAGACCGTGATGCGGGGATAGGAAGGTCTGATATTTATCCACGCCACGTGTGAAAATTGTCCGAAAATTGTCCCAAGATTGTCCCAAACGCGTCGTCTTACGAGCTATTGGAAATACAGGATTCTTAAAATCGAGCCATTAGAAGCCCTTGAAAACAGCGGATTTCTTAGGAAGTGGTAAGAAATGATAAGAAACAATCGGACTGCCTCGAGTCGCTTCGCAATCTGGAGGTCAGGGGTTCGATCCCCCTATGCTCCATGAGGCCGGAAAGTCAGTGTTTATGCGACTTTCCGGCTTTTTTCATGTCTGAATGAATGAAGTAAAATGTCAAAAAATGGAAGAATCTGATCTATGGGGGAGCCAGCGAAGAGACGACATCAGATTTCAAGAACACAATGGTTCGTGTCTTCAATGATCTAAAGGATGCCTGCCATGACAAATGAGGAACTCTGCATTCGTGCACAGGGCGGAGATAAAGACGCTTGGAACAGTTTGCTGCTTGAGGTCTTTCCGTTTATTGAAAAAAGAGCTGCATACTTCAGTTCCCAATATAGGGTGCTGAGAATAGACGAGGAGGATATGGCTCATGATTTTGTTGTATTGTATGACGACGTTGTAAAAGAGTATAAGCCAGAAAAAGGGGCATTGTTTTTGACATACTTTTCGTCCGCAATCAGGAATCTTGTCTCAGATATGGCAGATCCCAGGAAGAGAAAGGATGTTCCACCCTGGAAGGAGATAGGACTCAATAAGCTGGTTTTAGAAAAGGATTATTACCTGACATATGATATTCCATATACGCCGGAAGATATCTATTTAAGAAAAGAGACGATCATGGAAGTGCGGGAAGCGCTGGAGAGAGTGTCCATACGGGAGCAGGCATATCTACACTACCGGTTTGGCTTTCTGGACGGCGAAGAGCATGCCCAGAATGAAACTGCTGAACACTTTTATCTTAGTCTCAGTCGTGGAAGAAGTCTGGAAAGATCTGCGATACGTCATGTGAGAAAAGAGTTAAAAACAAAACATGTATGCGTCTCCAAAAAGAAAGAACAGGTGATGAGGGAGCCGGGTAAACTGATCCATGAGGATTTTTGGATCATCCATAACTGAGTGAAAATGATGTAAGAGTATGGACAACATGATATAAGTATAATATAATTATAGTGTAAATACAAGAGAGTGAAATGTATTATTTTGATTGGGATGAGAATAAGAATCAAAAGAACCGAAAGAAACATGGCATATCTTTTGAAGAGGCCAGCACGGTGTTCTTCGATGAAGAAGCGATCTTATTTGACGATCCGGACCATTCGGAAGAGGAAGACAGATTTTTGCTTTTAGGCATCAGTGAGGCAGCGAATATTTGCATGGTATGTCATTGTTATAGAGAATCGGATACGATCATCCGTATCATTTCGGCCAGGAAGGCTACGAGAAAGGAGGAGGAAAGATATGCGAGAGGAATATGATATCGATCAGTTAAATCCAAGACCAAATCCATATGCAAAAGAATTAAAAAAGCAGGTTACGATCAAGCTGTCTCCGGCTGTGATCGAGTACTTTAAAGAAGAATCCACAGAAACGGGAATCCCGTATCAGACATTGATCAATCTCTATTTACTTGACTGTGTTAAGAAAAAGAAGAAGCTGGATATGAATTGGAAAGTGGCAGAGTCTTATTAAAACGATGTGAACATAGAAGGCGGACGCTTTATTCACTTTAAATGTGCCGTTTGTTCAGATACAGTGTTGCGATCAGTTCATTGCGGCTGTTAACATTCATCTTTCGATAGATGTTGCCCAAGTGCGTTTTTACCGTATTCAATGAGATAGACAGGCTACGCGCGATTTCTTCATTGCGGTAGCCTGTTGTGATCATGGCAAGGATCGTATGTTCCCGCACCGTCAGGGAGTCCAGAAGGCGTAATGTCTCGTTATTTCTTATTTTCTTGTGCTGTGTCATATAGATGCAGTATCTCGTTTCGACTGCTCCAAACGCATTTGGAGAAACGATCAGTTTACTGTAGATGCGAAAATGATAGAGCAGGCAATCAATCCGGATCCGGTCTGGTTTCAAAAGAATATTACTGCCGAGATGATTGACCAGTTTCTGCGCGGCAGTAATGGTTTCGGCCTGAGGTGTTCCCGTCAAAGGGATGCGGCTCTCATCAATCGTTCCATGTGCCAGAATATACTCGCTGAAAGAAGAAAAGGCATCATTTGCAGAAAGAATCGACAGTCTGCTGTTTAGCAAAGCACATCCAATCGATATATCATCGGCAAAAGAATGAAAGATCTCTGTAATATCATTGGTTTTGTGCAGCTTTCGATAGCAGCTGGTGATAATTTGGGAAAGAAATCCAAGTAACTGGCGGTCTTCCGATGAAAATGCTGCACTTTCGGCATCAGGGAAGATCAGGATCCGTCCGGGAAAGGCAGAGGAATCCTTCAGGTACAGACAAATCGGGTCTGACAGCCCCTGTTCTGTGAGAAATGTATCAACGAAAGGGTCGCGAACTATATCCGCAGGCCAATCCTCCGGAAAGAGAACAACAGTATCGTAATACGTTCCTGACGTCATACGCAAAAGAATATCATCAGAAGAAATAAGATGGTTTTGCAGATGATTACGAAAGAACGCGGTATCGATATTTTTTCCAATATAATAAGTATGATAGGGAGCAGAAAGGTCGGATGGATCCGGGCAGTTTGGCTCGGAAATGAACAATAGATGGCGCATCCCGGGCAGTGTACTCATCAGATCGAGAACATTCTGAAAATAGTTGGTCCGTATGCTGTGGAGATTGCAGGTAAAATCGGTTAAGAGAGCAGTCGTAAGATACATGATTGGCCTCCTGTACTTAGTAATTGAACATCGTGCAGTAAGAACTGTGGACTACTGTGCACCACTCAAAAGGATGAGTGGTTACATGGGGTTTACCTGTAACTATTAGTTGTATTATAATATGTCAAAATACCAGTTTAAAAGAAGCAAATAGTTGATAAAAGAGCAACCGTGATGTTGCACCCAAAATGGATACAGGAAAATTGAACGGAAGAAGGTGCATATAAGAACTGGAAAATATGGTTCTTTAGGGTGATATAAGAATACCGGATACTCAGGTGAAAGCAGTGAGCCGATGAGAAAAAATACTGAAAAGGTAGGATGTCAAAAGAGCGATTCTGATTATACTTGAATTAAAGGAACCGAAATATTTTATTGATAAATAAACTACTAATTGGCGTTGAGGGTAAAGCATATGAACCTTTCAAATTTTACCTATTACAATATGATGTATTTTTCAATCGTATTTGAAGAACGGAATCTGTCAAAAGCTGCAGACCGGATCATGATTTCAAGACAGGCGCTCAGTAAATCAATTGCATCTTTAGAGCAGACTTTGGGGAAAAAGTTGTTTATCAGGAAACAAAACGGCGTTGAACCAACACAGGCAGCGCTTGAACTGATTACACATGTGCGTACCATATTGCGGGAATATGACCAGATATCCAGTCAGAGTCAGATGGAGCAGATGGCAAGCCGGCGTGTTACCATTTACACGATCGATGCGATCTCACAGGTGTTCCCGAATTCCTTTTACGAAGAGTTCTATGAGAAGTATCCGAATATCCTTCTGACAATTGAAGAACAGAATGAGGACTTTGCCATTAAGCAGTTGCTTCGCAATCAATGTGAATTTGCCGTCGTTACCAATGAAAGCAATTATTATGACTTTGATTATACATATCTTTTCCATGGTGATTATGGTTTTTATATGAGTGAAGAACATCCGCTGGCGAAAAAGGAGGATCTTCAGCTTGCAGATTTTGGCGATATGCGGTTTGTAGGCAAATCCATGGTACTGGAATACTACAGTACGGCGGTACAGGCAGTGCATGATCACAGCAGGAATCTGGACTTTTTCCTGGAGCTGACTAATCCCGGGAAACGGCGTGATCTGGTGCGCGGTGGGAAGCTCTGTTCCTGTGCATGGAATTACAATGTGTTCAACGAAATGAACGATGGGGTGGTTTTCCGAAAGGTACCGGATATCGGAGATGGTATGGATATCTACCTGATTGAGAACAGACATCTGAAAAAGAAAAACAAGAATGCGCAGATATTTAAGAAATATCTGATCGACTGGATCGATGAGCGGCGAGAAAAGAAATAGCAGATAAATGAAAGAAACAGATTCTCCTTTAAGATGAAAAGAGAATCTGTTTCTTTTTTGAAGAAGAATGGTATTGTAATCAGAATTGCAAAATGGAGGGTT
>JAEIGA010017380.1_pt1 | contig 10955 bp, 6 predicted proteins | sample 9270691 | NCBI WGS metagenome assembly JAEIGA01 (sample SAMN17057246, study PRJNA624740) | gut metagenome | biome: biome; isolation source: fecal sample | host: Bos grunniens | place: China: Xizang | collected 2019 | reverse complement strand
TCGTACTTGTAGGTGTTCATGATTGCGTTGTAAGCATTCTTAACAGCCTTCTTGGGAAGTGCATCGCCAAACTTAATGTTATTGTTGAGATATTCAATAACTTTAGCAGCAAGCTTCTCCTTGATGTCTGCCTTATAAGCAGCCTCAAGAGTATCGTACTGGTAGGTCTCTTAGTCGGTTACAAGTCCCTCGGTGACGGTCTTTTCGCCATCGGTGCAAGCGAGGATAGCTACGATCTTGTCATCAACGTTCTTCTGTGCCTCATCTACTGCGGTCTTTGCGGTAGTGTAAGCGGTGTGAGCGTTATCCTTCTTGGAAACGAGAGATGCGGTCTCGGAATCGGACTTCTTATCGTCCTTTGCAAGATTGCTCTGAGCAGTGGTAAGAGCCTTGAGAGCGTCGGTGAGAGTCTTTTCCTTCTCGGTAAGAGTCTTGTAAAGAGTTACAAGCTCCTCAACAAGAGTGGAAAGCTCCTTGTCGCCGTTCTTGAAGTTCTTGTTGTTAAGAGTATCGAATACGAACTCGGTCTCATGCTCATGCTCTTCCTCGGTGTGATCATGCTCCTTGGTCTGGGTAGAAGCAACAGTGGAGTAGAACTCACGAACGATAAGCTCTGCGCTTACGTTCTCAACGTCAAGGAAGTAGAGGGGGAAGATGTGATAGGTGAGCTCCTTGCCGTTAAGGATAACCTTTTCACCCTTAACGCTGGTCTCGGTCTTCTTATTGCTGTTATCATCCTTAAGCTCTTCCTCATAGGGAGTGAACTTAACGGTGAAGGGATTCATATCGGAGTTAACGATCCAGTTAACCTTTACGCCGGTGTACTTAATCTCAACGTTCTTGTCACCAACGGTGCCGTTCTTAACGGTGATGGTGCTGGTAGTGCCTACGGACTTGCCAACAAGCTGACCGAGGAAGGTCTTTGCATTTTCCTTTTCCTCGTCGGTAGCACCCTCGGGAAGCTCTGCGTCCTTAACTACGGTGAGAAGGTCGAGAGTGTAGGTCTCCTTGTAGTTACCCTCTGCATCAACGTTGGATGCAAGGTAGGGAGAAGGAAGCTCATACTTGCCGGTCTCTGCATTGAGCCAAGGCTCTGCATCGAAGGTGATGGTGTAAGTAACGTAAACCTTGTCGCCGTCTGCAACGGTAACAGTGCTGTTGTCCTTAACGATAGACTCAACCTTAACATCCTTGTAGGTGTAGGTCTTGGTCTCCTCGCCAACGGTCTCTTCAACCGCGATCTCGCCAAGCTCAACGCCAACCTGCTTGCCGATAAGGAACTTATCGAACTCTCTTGCGTTGGAAGCAACGTCATAGTAAAGGTTGTCTGCGGTCTCGGTCTTCTCGGTCTCGCCTTCCTTCCAGGTCTTAACGTAGGAAATGGAGATAACGTCGCCATTGCCAACTACGTTAGCGGAAGAGGTGGAGTAAATGTGGTTAGCAAGCTCCTCAATAGTAAGAGCGCCCTCGGAGATAGCCTTGTTGAGATCAGCCAAGGAAGAAATGCCAAGCTGAACATTAGTGGGCTTGGACTCGTCCATCTTACTTGCGAAGAATACGTTGCCCATGTCATCGGTTGCGTAGTAGCAGAAGTAAAGAGCATCGTAAGTCTCAACCTTACCTGCAAACTTCTTGTCTGCGGTATCGGTAACCTTAAGGATAGCCTGTGCGATTGCATCCTGTACCTTTACCTTTCTTGCCTCTTCATCAGTACCAAAGTCGCCTTCGGTAATGGAGAGTGCCTGAAGAGCGTTATAGAACGCCTCGGTGTCGAGTGTTGCGTACTTGGACATATCATCCTTCGCATAGTTGTAAGCACAACCTGTAAGGGTAAGGAATGCCAAAGCAACAACAAGAATTAAACTGATAATTCTTTTTTTCATCGTTTGTGTCCTCATATATAAAATTTTTTTAGAACTTTTTAAGTACCGTTCCGGGGTACGCTCGCCGTGAAATATCACCGCTTGAAACAAGGTGACAATTCAAGCCTTAACATTATAGCATATAATTTCGCAAAATGCAAACATTTTTTGAAAAAAAATATATTTTTTTAAACATTTTATATCTATGACGTTTCAGGAGCGTTTTTTTGTGCATTTTTACACGTTTTTTACACTAAACGCCCCTTTTTCGCGCATTTTTTTAATTGTAGCTTACGCTCTCGTCAATTTCTTTGCCGTTAAGAAGATAGATATACTGGTTAACTATTCGCTTAAAGGCGAACGTACTGATATAAAAATCGGAAACTCTGCCAAGACTCTCTATCATATTACCCTCGCTGTCGCTTCTGTAAAGCGAAACCATTACGCGACGGTCATCGATACGGTAAAAATCGTAGGTATAATTGTAGGTCTTGCCTTCAACAGTCAAGTGAATGCTGAAAATGGGCTCTTTTTCAAATCCCGCCGCCTGCTCCTCTTCGGTGAGGAAGTCGAGATAAGAGGAAAGCTGAAGTGTTTCGTACACGCTGTTGAAGTAAGCAGCGCCGAGAGTATCCTTACTTCCGGGATAATAGATGACCTCGCCGTCACCCATAGTATGGTTATAAAGCGTGGACAGATCGCCCCATGCGGTGCCGAACTTATCCTTGAACGCCGTGGAGAAGGCATCGTCGGACGCCTGCACCCTTACCGTCTCCTGCTCAATGGGCGATGAGCCGGGGAAAGCCTCGGGGCTGATAACGTACTTGCCGTCGACGTAACCGCCGTAAGCGGTCTTGAAGACAACCTCGAAATCGTATTCGCCCTTAAGGTCTGCCATATTGAAGTCAAGCTTAAGTCCGTTAAGATTTGTTATATCCATCATAAGAATATTTCTTCTCGCCCAGAATTCAACAAATCCGTACTCAACAAAGTCGAAGTCCTCTGCCTTAACCTTAACGATAACGTCATACATATCCGAGCCAATGTATCTGATCCTCTTGCCATCCTCATCGTACACGGGATCGCTGATATAAAGGTTGAAGCCGAGAGTACGGTGCCAATCAAAGTCACTCAAGGCGTCGTTGCTTGAGTTATTTGCTTCACCGTTGGCGTCGTAGATGCCACGGGGCATCTCGAAGTAGATCTTATGAGCGAACAGACCGTATTCTTTCATATTACTCATAGTGAGTCCTATCGCAACGGTCTCGCCGGAAAGTCCCACTGCGGAGTTACTGTCAGTACCGATACCGCCGAGAAGCTTAACCGCAGTCTCGCAGGTACCCGAATTAAGACCGTAAAGTCTGTATTCGTTCTCAAGAGTGTTCTTGAAGAAGCTGTCCGCATAGAAGGGATCACGCTCGGAGGCGTTCTCAAAGCGGAAGGAAACAACTATTTCGTTAGCTATGAAGTATTTGATCGCATCTATCTCATAGGTAGCGAAGTCTCTCATTACCTCGTAGTAATATTCCTGATTGTATACGGTGTATTCAAGATCGCCCTTGCCCTTGCCGATTAGATACGTCTTAAGGGGAGCAAGTCTGTCGGTATCTTTGATGTCGCAAAGACGGATGAGTGTGCTTTCAACATCGCCCTTGACACCGCCTATCGAACGGTAGAAGGTGATGTTAACATAAGTATCCTCTGTTACGGTATCCGCCATAAGCGCGCCTTTGCCGGAATCGTCAACCTTGAAGATCGAGGAGATACCCGTGAGAACGTATTTGTCCTGTGACTTAAGAGCGTTCTCTTCCGTGTAGTCAACGGTAAGCGTTACCGCATCAAAGCTCTCACCGACGGGAAGTCCCACAAGCTTTTCTCTTTCCGAGATGGGCAAATTGTTGAGATCAAGTATTGCGTGACAGTCATGCTGCACGCTTACCCCCCCTACCGTGTAGCGATAAGTGAGCTTAAGCAATGTGTCATCGGTGGATACTGTGCCGTCGGTTCTATCGCCGCTATCGGTGATGACCGACTCTATTTTTGTTACGGAATATTCGTATCTTACGCCATTCTCACCAAGCTCAAGCAGCTTCTGTTCGCTTTCGGAAAGCTCGCTCAAAAGGGTAAGAATTATTTTGTTATCTGCGTAAGAGCCGACGTGTTTGCCGACGATCGCATTCTTTATAGTCTCGTATTGCGGATGCTTCTTGAGTTTTTCAAGATCGAAATAAAGCTCCTTGCCTTCCGCATACTCATAGCCGTTAAAGTCACTGCCGTCGGGGACAAAATCAAGTCCCTTGTCAATGCTCGATAAATAGCTACCGTTTACAACGACGTTAGGATTGTCGAAGTTCTTATAAGCAGGCTCGTCATTTGTGAACACTCTGTCGCTTTCACTTGCATACATATGGGTAGTCCACTTTTTGAAATCGGTGGTAAGGTATGGGCCGTAAACCGACTCGCCCTTAATTCCTTCCGATACAAGCATACCCTTGATAAACTCGTGGAAGCCCGCAAGTGCGTATTTGAAGTATTCGCTGCTTGTATAATAAACGTAGTTTCTGCCGTCTACCATGAAATAGTAGCCGTTGCCCGAGAGTGCCTTTTCACCGATAATGATCTGGTGATATTTCTCGCTGTTTTCAATAATATGACCGGTATCTTTGTCTCTTTCACCGTAAGTGAAGTATACTGTGGGGCTATCCTTTGTCAGTCCGTATTCACGAAGAAGAGCATTTCTCTTCTCCACGTTTGCATCGGTATCCATTGCGGGAAGCTCGATTCTCTCGGTGAAATAGGGTGCGCCAAGAGCTGCGCAAAGATAGGTGAGGTAGTAGATCATTCCGTAACCGTCACCGCTCTCTACTGCGTAAAGGCTCTCGTAATTATATTCTCCTTCCGCATTCATGATAGGAGGCATATAAGGAACAGCGCCTTCCTTACCGTCTACATAGTAGTGGAAGAGGAAGCTGCCGAGATCGTTGGGATAACGGGAAACACCGAACTTACCCTTCTTGTTTTCTATCTCGATGAAGGTGATCTCCGCTTCTTCGATAGAGGGATAAGCGATAAGCTGATTGAGATAAGTGCTTTCGCCCTCAAGAGGTTTGGGAGCCGGGGCGCCCTGATTTGTGCCGTTGCCTGCACGCTTGTTGACGACAACAATTACCGTAACGTACGCTGCGGCAAGCAAAAGTGATATAACAAGAAGCCAGATAATCGCAAGCTGTGCTTTGTTTATTTTTCTTTCTACTGCTTTCACATCTGCCTCCTTATAAGTATTTGCGTTTGATGAACACGACTATGCCGAGCACCGCAGCCGCAGTGGGAACAGCCATAACGATAACCGTGTAAATTACTACGGCAGTTTCGCTAAGGCCCTTGTTGTACTTGATGACCTCTTTGGCATCCCAGGAATAAACCTTCGAGGGAGAGTCGGAAAGCGTGGTGCTTGCCATCTGCTTACCGCCAAAGCTCGGTGAGTTCAAGGAAAGGCCGCCAAGCTCGATCGTTGCATATCTGTCTGTTCTTGAAATATTGCTTACTACGGATGCAAGCACGTCATAGTTAGCGTAAGACGAATTTCCGAGAAGCTCGTTTGAGAAGAAATCGGAGCTGTTGGAGCAGAAGAGGTACGCCGTGGAATTCTCGGAGGTATAGCTGTCAAGATTCTTTCGTACACCGGCCGCAACAAGAGTTTTTTCTCCAACGTCCTGCGCACTGCCATCAAGGTGATACGCATTTTTCGACGTTCCGATGAAGGCGGCGTAATTTCTTGAGCCGTACTCGTTACCGGGATCTATCATCGTGTTACTCAAATTCATGGAGCAGTAGATATAACCCGTGTTGGAAAATACCATCTTCGGTGCGCTCGAAAGTGTCGAGTAGCCTCCGTAATAGGCATAGCCGAAATTCTGCTCGTTTGCATCGTAAACGCCAGAGAAGACGGAATTGTCCGACTCACCCGTAAGATTTGTGAACAGAGCGTTTTCTTCATCGTATACCTGCGCATTGCCGAAGCTGATTCCCCACTCCTTGCAATAGTTCTCAAAGTTGGGAAGAGTTACGTCATACGCCTTGTTGAACATTACCGCGCCTGACGGACGCATAAGATATCGGTCTATTTTCTCGATATCCGAAACATAGCCGAACTCGTCAAGTCTGTCACTGTCGTAAAGGAAGTCGCTTGTTGGATTGTTGATAATTAAGAGTGCGCAATCGTCGGGAATATTCTGTATTTCGGACAGCGCAAGCGTTTTGATTTCAAGTCCGCGCTCGGTAAGTAAATCGGCAAACGCACCGAGGCTCTTGCTCATCTCACTTTCGGGAGCTGCGGGATCGTAATATGTCTCGCCGTGATCGGTTACAAAATACGCCACAGGCTTCTCAATAGCAAGAAGCGAGGCTATTATAGACGCAACTCTGTACTCGCCGTTGTAGGAGAAGTTATCCTTTGTCCAGAAGGTTGTACCGTCTGCGATTTTGTACTTTGCGCCATAGGAGAAGATTATATCCGAGGAGGATATACTGTCTCTTGAAGTAGTCTTATACATTGACACGGCCGTTGGGTTAAGCGCGACGTTCACCGTCTCGACCTCTACGTTGTCAAACTTGTTGCGAAGTGCGAGCGCCATGAAATAAGTGGCTCTCATTTTGTCACTCGCTATCAGATAATCGGGATCTGTGCAGAAGGTTATCTTTATCTTACCCGCTTTACCGTTCTCATCGGGATCAAGCATAGCGTGACACACCTCGAGCATCTTATCGCTCACGGTGTATATTCCCTCAATCGTGAGGTCTGTCATGAAGAGGTGCTGTCCGCCAAGATAGGTCAAGCCAAGGTTAAGTCCGAGGAGAAGCACTATACCGACTAACGTGATAACGGAAAATATTTTCGTTCGGGTGCTTTTACCCTTGAATATCGACTTTTTCATCGGTTATCTATTCTTTCTCCTTATAATAGTTACTGTGCCGAATACGGCGATAAGTGCGGGAATTGCAAGAATTATAGCTGTATAAGTCTTTGCTCTGCCCATCGTAAGATTTTCAAGTATGGTGGTTCTGTACGTTACACGGTTACAGCCTCTCGGTGTGGGATTGGAATCGAACAGAACCTCAAGAGTAGAGTAAATAAAGTCCTTGTTGGAGTAGCTCTCGGAAAGAAAAGCATCACTCGCCGTTATATAGGCGGTGGGAATAACGAACACGGTGGACTCCTTGCCATCCCTCTCCGCTCTTATAGAGCAAGCCGCTACCGCATATCCGCCCTCACTGTCGGTAAGCTCGCCGCCCGCGTAAGTTGACGAGGTATCGCCCGAAACAAGCAGCGGCATAGCACCGAGCGACTCATCAAGCTTAAGTCTTGTGACCTCGCTTATGAGAACACGGTCATTACCGTACTTTTGTACCTTATTGAGAATTTTCTGTGAAATTTCATTTTTGGCATGGTTTGCTACAAAGGTGTAGCCGTCTGTGGTAATAGCGTAGGAATTTTCCCTTACGGTGTCTCTGACGAGAATACCGTTTTCATCGTATTCGCCCGAGAGGGTTATTCCCCATTTTTTAAGCAAGCCCTCGAGATTTTTAAGCTCCTTAACGTAGGGATCGAGAGCGACGTAAAGCTTTCCGCCGCGTTCAAGATAAGACTCAAGCTTGTTGATCTCGCCTCTTACGGTGGAATTATCAACCGTCATTTCAAAGTCGGAGGTGGGATTCGAGATAATTACCATACCCGCATCCTCGGGAATCTCGCTCTTTCTGAGGTTGATGGCCTCAACGTAGAAGCCTGCGCAGGTAAGAAGGTTACTGAAGGCAACGTCGGCGGTCTCACCGTGGTTCTGTGTAAAGTATGCCACGGGATGCTCGTCCTGAAGCACCCACGAGATCATAGCCGCCATAACCTCTTCGCCGTTGTAAGAAATTATATTGCCGGCGCCGTCGAGAGTGTAGAAATCAACGAAGCCCGCACTTGATGCGTTATCCGTGATAACACGGCAGTTCCATTCCTCTCCCTCTCCGGACTCAAAGATGACGGAATTCTGCTTCAGCTTGTTTTTTCCGTCCTCAAGATATTTTTTGAAATCCACCACAACGCCGTTCTCATCCATTTTAGTAAGAAGGCTTACAAAACGCAGGTCAATAAGCTCGGGATATCTCTTCTCGAACTCCCTTGCGGTAGTGAGAACGAAGCTACCCGTATCGTGTTTTTCAAGCTTATCCTCTGCGTAGCAGAAGGTTATGGTTACTTTCTTGCCGAGGAGTATCGCATTTTCAAACAGCTCGTCAGTGCTGCCGGATATGGAAAGATCGTCTACCTCGGGAGAATAAAAGTACAGACCGAACGCATTGGTCAGGGTGTAAGCGAGAATATTAAGCATAACCACCGCGATTATAATAGCAACGGTGACGGTGTTGCCTATTCCCTTTCTACCCGTAACTCCGCGCCCGAGTTTCTTAAGAAATTCTTTCATATTTTCACCGCTTCCTCACAATTAACCGAATCTGCGACGGTCGTAAACCCTGATGGTGAGCCAAAGGAAGATGCCGCTCACGGAGAGATAGTAGATAACCGAGGCGAACTCAAAGTAGCCGTTGACAAAGCTCTGGAATCTGGTAAAAATGGAGAGAGCATCAAACACGTATCTGATGGCATAGGAGGTGGGAATCAGTGCGTTTACAAGACCTATACCGAGGAAGCAAAGAATGATGGCAATAGTACCGATAGCCGCTGAAAGCTGGTTCTCGGTGAGTGCCGAAACGAAAAGTCCTATGGAGATGAACACCATACCTACAAGAAGAAGAGCGATGAGGTTGCCGAAGAGAACGGCAAACTTAAGCTGTGTGTAGGGAATAAGGAAAAGGAAGTACAAAGAGGAAAGCACGGTCGCAGCGCCGAACACTGTGTAGGACGCAAAAAATTTGCCGAACACCATAGCGGGAAGCGACACGGGTGCTGTCAAAACAAGCTGCTCGGTCTTTGTCTTTCTCTCCTCACTGAAGGATTTCATGGTGAGAAGCGGAAGCACAACCGCCGAGAAAACAAGCATAAGGGTAAAGAAGTTGGTTACGTCGGAGGACATAGAGAACATCGTAGTGTAGCTGAAAAGAATTCCCGCAACCGTAAGATAGATAACAAGGAACACGTATCCCAAAACTCCTACGAAATAGCTCTTAAGCTCTCTTTTGAAAATTGCAAGCATTATCTATACCTCACTTTCTGCGCTTCTTTGTATCCACAAGTCCGTCGGAACGGTCAACGAGTCTGATAAACACAGTCTCAAGGTCGGTTCCGTGAGGCTCCATACCGATGATGGGCCAATTCTGTGATACACAAAGGTTGAATACCGATTTTCTGACGTCGATGCTCTTTTCGCTCTCAATTATGTAAGCAAAGGAATCGAGGTCTCTGTCCTGCGTTGACTCAACAGACTTAACGCCGTTTATTCTCTTAAGCGCATTCTCTACCTCTCTTGTCGGTCCGCATATCTTAATCTTGTAGCGATAGCCGTCCTCGATGGTCTTTACTATATCGTCGGTGCGCTCGTCGGCAATGATCTTTCCTTTGTTTATGATAATAACTCGCTCGCATACAGCCTGCACCTCCGCAAGAATGTGGGTGGAAAGCACTACCGTATGACGCTTTGCAAGTGTACGGAGAAGATTTCTGACAGCTATTATCTGTTTAGGATCAAGTCCGACCGTCGGCTCGTCAAAGATAACTACCTTCGGATCGCCGATAAGCGCCTGCGCTATACCGACTCTCTGCTTGTTACCCTTGGAGAGATTGCGTATAAGCCTGTCCTTCACCTCGGAGAGCTTGGTAACGGAGATGATTTCTTCTATATGCGGCTCTTTTTCAAGCTCGCACTTTTTGAGGTCGTAAACAAAGTTGAGATATTCCATAACCGTCATCTCGGGATAGAGGGGCGGCTGCTCGGGGAGAAAGCCTATATTCTTCTTTGCCTCGATGGGATCCTCAAGCATATTTATTCCGTTTACAAACACCTCACCCGATGTCGAGGAGAGATAGCCCGTAAGGATATTCATAGCCGTACTCTTGCCCGCACCGTTGGGACCGAGCAAGCCTACGATCTCTCCCTCGCCTATCTCGAAGCTCACATCGTTCAGTGCGTAGTTGGAGCCGTAGCGTTTAACCAGATTCTGAACCTTGATCATGTCGTTCACTGTCGGTAAAACCGACTTCCTTTCGATTTATGTAATGTTTATTAATTACGTGTTACCCGATGCGCTCTAAATGTCATCAAGTTAATTCAACATTATACCACATAAATATGGACAAATTGTTAATAAAATAAATAAAATTTAAATATTATATAGTTTTGTTTGTAAATATTTTTGGATATTTTAGATTTTTAGCCGTTTTTAACTTACAAAAAACGCAAAGCTGTCAAAAATTGCCGTCACAATGCGCACATATTTCATTTTCTCCTTGACAAATCGGCGAAAGGGTTGTATAATCTTACTATATTTAACGAGATCCCGCAAGGAGAATATAAAATGGCAGAAAATGATAAGAAAATAGTTTTCTCGGGAGTGCAGCCCTCCGGCAACCTCACGATCGGAAACTACCTCGGTGCGATAAAGAACTTCTCGCGCTTTTCCGAGGATTACAAAACCTTTTACTGTGTAGTTGACCTTCATGCAATCACGGTAAGACAGGTCCCCGCAGAGCTTCGCAAGAGAACCTATGAGACTCTCGCTCTCTACATGGCGTGCGGCCTTGATCCGCAAAAAAACACCCTCTTCATTCAGTCGCACGTGCCTCAACACGCAGAGCTTGGATGGATACTCGACTGCTACACCATGTTCGGTGAGCTTTCGAGAATGACACAGTTCAAGGACAAGAGTGCGAAGAATGCGCAGAACATAAATGCAGGTCTGTTCACCTACCCGACGCTCATGGCGGCGGATATCCTTCTTTACCAGACCGACGTTGTACCCGTAGGTCTCGACCAGAAGCAGCACCTTGAGCTTGCAAGAGACGTTGCGGAAAGATTCAACCTCATCTACCCCGACACGTTCAAGATTCCCGAAGGATATATCAACACCGATACGATGAAGATCATGTCCTTG
>JAEIGA010017379.1_pt1 | contig 10955 bp, 12 predicted proteins | sample 9270691 | NCBI WGS metagenome assembly JAEIGA01 (sample SAMN17057246, study PRJNA624740) | gut metagenome | biome: biome; isolation source: fecal sample | host: Bos grunniens | place: China: Xizang | collected 2019 | reverse complement strand
GATGTGTCTAATTCAACCGTTGCTTTTACAGAAGCGCAGACAAGAACAAACATAGCAACAGGCGAGAAGTTATCTGTGATTTGTGGTAAGATTAAAAAGTTCTTTGCTGATTTAAAAACCGTTGCTTTTACAGGTTCTTATGATGACTTGTCAAACAAGCCAACTATTCCAACCGTAAACAATGCAACGCTCACAATAAAGCAGGGTGGAACTACTAAGGGAACATTCACAGCCAACGCTTCTACTGATGTAGAAATTGACCTCGATGCAGGCGGTGGCGGTGGTTCTGAGTACACAGCAGGTGACGGTATCACAATTACTAACAATGTGATTTCTGTTACGAACCCTATAAACAAGGTGACAATTGAAGAACCGACAACTACTTCAATTCCTTGTTTTTACAACGACGACGGAACATTCTATAAACTTGATGGAACAGCCGCAACTCTTTCTGATTGTTTAGATTTAGGTGAGTTCAATCATAGTTTTGGTGAGTTCTTATATCTTCGATATATCTTAGATGTTGCTTCTGCAACATTTCAGGATTTTGATTGGAGCACACAGTCACATACGGAAGACACTTTTTCAGACATTGAAAAAGATACAGGCTTTTTAACCGTCTATATAACCACAGGAGACTTGTTCGATACCTACTTAACAAATAATGTTGTTTTGAGTAACGGTGTAAAAAACGATGTGTTCCCTTTTATACTCGGTAAGAAAAACGGTCATCTTTACTTATGTATTGCGTCAAATGCTTATGGTGGTATAGCAACAAACCAATACGCTGAAAGTATGACAACTGATAGTTTTGAAATTCAATTGTTAGGATTTTAAAGGAGATTAAATATTATGATTAACACAACGGTAGAACTTATCACAACTCCATATCACGTAAACAATAGACCTGATAGCATAGCGCTACTTCGTAGTAGCGCAACTGCTATATCAACTTTTCAGATTGATTGTTTACCACTTACAGGACCTATCACAATTGTAGTAGCAAAAACAGACGCTACTAATATTGACACAGCGTCTTACGCTATACTTAAATATGACGGAGATGTAAACACATATGTAGCTTATGTTCGTTCTCGTGTTCCTGTATCTCCTGACGCTTACAGTCTTACGCTTCAATGTGATGGATTGCTTACTTGTATCACAAAGGGCATTACTAAGTTAGAGGGTGTGACAGAACGTGTACACGTTGCTAAGTCTTCCGATACTCTCGGTGCTTACGTAGAAGAAGACCCTTACCTCGGATGTGCTCAACCTCTCGAAATTGAGAGCGAGATGAAATACACAGGCTCGAATTATGACGGTACAGATGCCGTGACAATTGTAGCCGCAACATTCGATATTTTTGAGTTAGCGTCTAGTACAGAAGCATTAGAGTTTATGAAGACAGGTTCAACTGAAACTGTTCCCGTTCCTGACATTCCTGCACTTCGTCACACAGGAAACGATACAAAAAAGCAACTTGTAACAATTCCTATAAGTGACGGTTCAACAACAACAAATAAAAATGTTGTATCTCCTGCGATTGATTATTTTGACGGAGAGAATGACCCAAATAATAATGGCGTAGTTAAAGGTATGTCGGTTGCTCACTCACTAGGAGCGTCTGACGGTATTGTAGCACAGTACACAGTACCAAAAGGCTTCCTCGGTTATGGTTCAACTATTTATAAAAATAGCGGTAGACTTTCAGACACACAAAGCGGCGATTATAAACTTGTAGGTGTACATAATGAAGACCTTTCAACTTTATCATTCGTACACACAAACAACATTCAGAATAATCGTCTGTTCGTCGGTGATATGAATAAGTACGGTCTTACAGCAGTCGCAAGCGGTGAAAACGCTGAGTTTAGACCTGAAGATATTATGAAGACCGCAAGCGATACTATTACATCTGCACCTTATGTAGAACTTTACACAGACCCAAGAGAAAACGGAATGCCTTCGTTTAAGTTTAAATATATCAACAAGTCACACGATATGTTTAGAGGTCTTGTCAAAGGCTTACAGTGGCAGAATGTGCCACTTGTAAACTCATTGAAAGAGGGTTATGGTATTGAAAAGTTTAAGTTTATGAATGACGGTATTTTACAGGAGCAGGCTTTAAACGATAGACAAAGTAAAGCACTTGTCGGACTAGCCACAGGAATGCTCAGTGGTGGCTCAGAAGCCTCAATGGGTAGCGATAGAATGCAGGGTATGGGTGGTCTGTCTATTATCAATTCAGTAGGTCAATACGCTCAGAAGACAGCAAACAATCTTATTGACCTCAACTATGCAGAAATGGCTAGACAGGTAGAAGCAAACGAACTCGTAGTTAGTAACAAACTTGTAGCCCCTAATATGAAGTTCAACTTCCATCCATCTATCCGTGATGCTATCGGTAATGGTGTATGTGTTTACAGATACAAGCCAAGCAGTGCTGATATGTCACGACTTGATAAAATCCTCAATATGTACGGTTATAGAGTTACAAAAATGCTAGAACTTAGTGACTTTTCTAATCGTTCGAGGTATAATTATATTAAAGCAAGTGGCGTTCATATTACTTGTAATTTACCTTCTTATATCGTAGAACAAGCCGAAGCAGATTTAAGAGCAGGTGTTAGATTATGGCACGTAGCATATGACGGCAACTATGCAACAGTAAACAGTTAAAGGAGATTAAACACTATGAGAAGTTACGCAGACTTAACTAATTTTTTAGGGTTGTGCGAAGACTTAAAAGATGATATCAAAGCGAAGGCGGTGTTCAAAAACACCGCTCGCTATGAGCAAGAATTCGCATTTCTCTATAATATCTTTTTCAATTCTTTCGGTATGGTAAAGGGTACTTGTCCCGATACCGTTGACGAGAGAACAACAAAGAGAGCACTTATCGGAGTTGGTAAATTCTGTCAGTTCATTGACGAGGGTGATTTACCTTATGCGCTCCCTTGTAATCCTAGTGGTACATTCACTAAGATTTACGGTTATCCTGTGAGTGCGTTCGTTTATTCGTTTACAGGGTTCTATAAAGAAGTACCACTTTATCAGCCAAATGGTAGTGGTAAGATTGTAAACGAAACAATGTCAGGAGTTGAAACAAGCGATAAGCCAAAAGGCTTTATTATCAAATGTAATCAGGTTGATTTACCACCTGTACAGATGATATCACAGTATGCGTTCGATATGTCTGATACACTCAGAACGCTTGACGTACAGCGTGTACATATGAAAACTCCAGGCTATCTTTCAGTAAAGGAAGAAGCAAAGAACGCTATTAAGCGTATCAATAAGTCGAGGGAAAACAACGAGGAAATGATAGACGTTGGTATTTATGGGGCAGACGCACTCGGTGCAGTTCCTTATATCATCCCTTCTGATGTGCACAGAGAGACAAAGAACGACTACGAGTGGTACTATCATCAGTATATGAACCGTATCGGTTTTAATACTAATTCATCACCCGATAAGGCGGCTAATCTTACAGAGGACGAGGTAAACAGTGACGCTTTGTTATCTGCTTTTAATATTCAGTCAATGGTTGATTATCTGAATTATCAGCAGGAAATGATAAACGAGGTACACGGCACTAACATTAAATGGGAAGTAAAACACCCATTAGCAAAGTTTGAAACTTCTAAGGAAGATAAAAAGGAAAGCGAGGATAAAGAGAATGAATAAAACATATTCAGATTTTACAGACCTTTACGACGGTTTACGTGTGACCGTTGACAGTGAAACAAAACAAAACCTTGACGACCATTTTATGTTCCGTGAGGTTAACGATGATGATAAGTTTAAGTTTTTCTATCAGAGAAACCTAAACCTTCATTATCATCAGTACGAGTTGCTATTACTCGACGAACTTTCTCAGTTGCCCGATTTAGTAGACTACAAGGAATTTATCATCAATCAGAAAAAGACAGGTAAAACTCTTTCAGATACTATCAGCAATATCACAAGTAAAATCACAAGTGATACAGAGAATAAACTTCGTGAGATTACAGACAGCGACACATTCAGCGGTACAGACGCTAAGACAGGTACAGAGGGTGTATCATCTTCATATAGTGAAGATAACGACTTGACAGCAAGCGGTAGCAAGGGTAACACAGGAACGCAGACAACTGCTCAGACCGCAGACAGCAAGCACGTACACATTGAAAAGGCACTCCCTCAGTCTTTATCTTATGCGTCATCTTCTGCAGGAGTTATCCCCGACCTCAATTGGGGAACTGCAAGCGGACAGTCACAGGACGCAGACAATAACGGTACAACTCAGCGTACAGACAACCTCAGCGAGAGCGTGTCTAATAGCGAGAGCAGAGATATTAGCGGTAGCGGTAGTGACACAACCACATTCAATACCACTAATACAAAGAACGGCAGCCATTCTTCAACAATGAACGAAGACACAGGAATTACAAAGAGTGGCAATGCAAACATCAACGAAAGCGGAAGCAAGCAGAGCCAAGCAGACGAAAAGGTAGGTGAATATAAGAGACGTGAGGTTATGACACAGTTTGAAACAATCCTCAGAGAGAACCTTTGGGATTATATCAGAAATCATCACGCTATCGAGACACTGTTTGACTACTTAGAGCCTTGCTTTATGCCAGTGGGGTTATAATATGTTTAATTTAAGAGGTCATCAATGCAACGGAGCAAGTAGACGCTTTAACGGTCACTATCAGGGACGAGGAAAAGGCATTCAACTTGTAAACGGTTTTATTCATCAGATAGACAATTCACAACAGAGAGGTACTTGGGGATTGCTCGGAGAAGTCGGGCAACCCCTTAAACTCCGTTATAGACACCTTAGTAGTAATGCACAATTCAGACAGGATAGGTGGACTGATAATCAATATATACCGCTTATGATTATACCTCATGCGTCTTTTAAGTTTACTAATCATTTTAGCGTAGACATAGCAGACTTGGTAAATCATACGTTCACTTGTTCTTATAATGTGATACTCGAAAATACAACATTTACCGTATATCTTAACGGTAGCGGTACTTTTACATTTGATGCTCTTGTAGTAAAAATTGATAAAGCCGATATGCTTGTATATACAAGGGGTAGTATAAGTTATTATTATCTCCCTATTTTTGATATTGCGTTTGACGATATTACTTGTGCTATTGAAGTGGCTAATAATGTAAATTATGAGATGGTGACTGATGCTATTGTAGGTGATTTGGGTATTAACTCACAGACAGGATTATATGATTTTGCTTCTCGTTATAGAGAAAACTTTGTAACTATCACTCACTATAACATCACAGATTATAACAATGCTTATATATCAGGTTCAATCGCTATGTCTGAGTTTGGTGATAAAATGAGTGGTTTTATTCCGCTTTCGCCATTTCAGTATGAGAGTATGAAAACTAGCAACGGTACTATCGTGGGTAACTATATGCTATTTCAAGGTGCTTTTGATATAAGCGCATTGTCAGGTTATTCGAATTGGAATATTGAAGGTCACGTATCAGGTGTTAATTCGATATTTTCTTATGCTAGTAAATACGCAAATAGTGAGTTTGAGATTACATCACAAAATCAGTTTACCGATTATTTCTATTGTGCTATAATTGGTTCAGATAGTTCAGCTATCGCTTCTCCGAATATTTGGAGTTGGTCAGTTTAGAAAGGAGTATAAAGTATGGCACAAAATGACATTTACGGCGATTTTTATTCGCCTGAGAAAGTTTTTAGTTACGACAAATTGTTATCAATTCTTTTGGGTTATCGTTCAATCGGAAAGAGTACAGGCACAGGTATAGGTATTTTAAAAAGAATTATACCTTGTGAGCCTATTGTATTAACAAGCGAGGAAAGAGAAAAACACCAATGCGAGTATGGTCTCCCACAGCGTCTATTATATATCCGTAGACGTGATAAAGAGTTACAAGCCGCCGCTCCGCAGGCGTTCTCTAATGCTCGTATAATCTATAATAGATATTACGAGAAAGACTATAATATCACATATAAGAAAAATGCTTATTATATCACAGGTGGCAGGTTTGGCAATGAAAAGATATTGCTCGGATATGCTAATTTCCTTGACAATGAAGACGGTTTAAAGTCTATCCCATATGATACACTTAAATACGGAGTATATGACGAGTTTTTACCTAGACGAGGTACAAAGTATTTAGGTAGTAAAGACAACCCATATATAGAGTGGGACTGTATCAATTCGCTATGTCAGACAGTCGATAGAGAAGTAGATAAGGCTTATGCTAATAGGTTTAGAATGTTCTTAATCGGTAACAATCTAACCTATTATAATCCTATCATTATGAAGTTAGGGGCTGATAAGTATTTAGAGACTAAAACTAAATATCTCGCTCCGAAAGATGATATTTACGTAATAGAGCAGACACAACCAGGCACAATTGAAGCAACGGCACACGCCGACGAAAGTAACGTTGGAAAACTTGCACGACACGATGATAAGTCCTATATGTATGCATTCGGTACAGGTAACGACGACGATAAGTTTATAGGAAAACCAAGCGGAAAAGTTGACCCTATGTGTAACGTAATTTATAAGGGAAATCGTTTAGGAATAGGTATTGACCGTAACGGTATTATGTTCGTATCATCACACGGGAATAATAGCCACGTTGACCTCGCTTTAACAAGTAGTGACCACGGATATAGTACAATGCTTGCATTAAAGACAAATGCAACTCCTGAAATGAAGTTTTTAAGAATTGCGTTTGAACAAGGTAACGTACTTTTTGAAAATGGTCGTTGTAAATATCTGCTTTATCAGTTCTTTATGTTTGACAATGTATAAGATATGTGATATTATAATTATGTGAAGTTCCTCCGATTCTTCATATAACCAAATACCCTTTCGAAAAGGCAACTGCTGCAACAGTTGCTTTTTTAATGCAATAAAAAAGACCCCGATTTAACGAGGTCTTAGAGTTGGCAACTAAACGAGCACCGCCCCTTGTTATTAGGGGAAAAACCGTCTTGGAACGCTCCTCACGTTATAACACCCTCCACGTAATGCAAAAAGTCGAGTTGTTACCTCATACATATATTATATCAATCTTTCTTAGAGTTTTCAAGTGCTCTCTTTTTGGCTCTTGCTAGTCTCTTGCGTTCTCTATCGTTCTTACGTGCTATCTCTTTTTCTTCATCAGTCATATTTGCTCGTTGCTTTGCTTTCTGAGTTGCTTTCTGATGTTTTAAGTCTTCGTAAGTCTGATATACTACGCTATCGTCAGAGTTCTTATGATGTTGTTTAATTCTAAAATGAAAATCGGCAGGAAGTAAACGAGTGATTTCTTCAATATTACATTTTTCAATATCTTCAAAATATACGGCATCTACTTTAATAAATGCGCCGTTTACTTTTTCCTTTATCTCTAACATATAACGGAGAAGAATTGAGCAAATACAAGCCATTAAAATCTCGTAGCGGTATCTGTCATTCTTTACGTAGTATTCTTTATCTGCTGAGCCGTCAATGTTCAAATAAGGCTTTTGATAATATCCGTAATGAATTGACTTGATAAGTTGCTTGCTTTCAATGTCTTTATGTGCTCGTGACCATAACCAATCACCAATATAGCCCGATTTTCCTTTTGGAGTGCTAAAAAGATATGTGACTGTGCCCATATTATGAGACAATACATAATCTTTTAAACTATCTTCAATAATAGAGTTATCAGTAAGTTCATCGCCATTGTAAAGGTAAAAGTTCATTCTTTCGCCTGTGGTGTCCTCTTTAAATGTAAGTAGTCCATCATAGGGAATATCACAAAACTTTAAAATGTGAGGGTATGCTGAGTAAAGGTCTAACTCAAACTCTATATCCTTTTGGTATCTGTTGCGAGCGTGTGAGCTGATAATATGGTCTACGTTGTGCTTTTCTAACTCGTTGTAAATCTCTTGTACGTATGAGTATTGTAAAGGTCCTTCGTGGCTGATAAGACTACGAGCAGTTACCTTGTGACATTTATTATCTTTTGTTTCAGGTAAATCAATATCGTCAATATCCACATAATAAACAATATCACCGCTTTTATCCTTGATATATCTTGACTGATATATTTCATTTGGCTTCAATTTATATCTGTGTGTGGCTGTGTATTCGTCTATTTTAGCCTTCATTTGTTTAGCGGTAATCTGTTCAGGCATAAAGCAACCGAGGTCGTCCTTGACCTTCTGAGCACGTTCTGCGTGGTCTTCGTCAATGCTTGCGAGGTAGTCAATTACTGCAGTCTTTTCCTCATAAATAGGGATATTATTAAAGGTCTTAATGGTAAAGTGTCTTTTTGGAACTACGACTATACGAATATCGTTTATATCCCATAAACGTGTAATTGTTGTGTATAATTCCCTCGCTGATACCTTGCTATCTTCATTCACCATATAATAAAGAGTGTTGCCCTGTATTACTTCACTACCTTGGAAGCGTGTAGGTGTTCCGATATTTGCAACTTGGAAGTATGCCCTTGCCTTTGTATCTATCGCCTGTTTCTGCGATAATATAGGGTAATTATGAGGATTTGCGCCCTTGGCTGAGATATAACCTTTTGGGAGTAAATCGAGGTCATAACGCTTGGCTAATTCCTTATCACAATAAAAGTAGTGTTCTATATCGTTGGTGTGTGTGATATATGCATTGTTTGGGTCATAATCTATATTTTCATAACTAGCACGAATAAAAGGGATATCGGACACGTCAAAAAGTATATCTTCTTTTGCTAATTCATAATACTCATTAAAAGCGTCTTCTGTCTTCTTATTGCGTGCTCGTAGTGTCTTCGTGATGTTAGAGTAAACTGTGTCAGAGTTATTACATAATTCGTCAAAAACTCTTTGCATTTGCTTCTCACATTCGGGAGCAAGCATTTGTCTGCTGTCTGTTGTTACAATCACATTATAATCGCCGTGGTTTTCTTTAATCCACTCAATTACTCTTGGATGTGTCTGTAAAACTTCGTCTATTACAACTGTCTTTTGTGTGGGATAATCAAACTCATTATAGAACTTAAAACCGTCATTTATGAATAAGCCTGCGGCTACGGTCTTAACTGTGATATTAAAGCGCTCTTGAGCGTCTTTTTTAAGTGCGTTGGTAGATGTAAGACGCAAATAATCAACGCTATTATCTGTGAGTAGTTGATGCGTCGCTGTGCTTTTCCCTGCGCCTGCGATGCTATCAATTACTTTAATTTTAGAGGGGTCAAAATATACCGATTCTTCTATACCTAATACTTTCATTTGTTCAATGCCTTTCTTAATTCGTTATCAAAAAGATTTTTTGTGTAGTTATAAAAAGCAGTTGTTCCCTGTCCGCCTATTTGGCGCAACGCTTGATATAACTCGCTGAGTGTGTAACCGTCATAATATCGGTCATCTTCGATAAATAACTGTACGAAAAAATCATCTGAGCCTGTGGGTTCATATCCCATATTATAAAGCCACTCGCCTGTGATTTTTGTTGTATTCCTGATATATTCCTTTATGAGGTTTCTTGCGTCTCTTGCAGTGTTTATATTCTTCTTACCTGCTAAATTCCACGCCTTCATATATCCTTTTGGAATTTCAATTTTTAGTTGCTTGTTTCGGGAAGTGGCGGCTCTATAATTCTTTATATTCTGAGATATTTCAGCCTTGGCTTGATATAGGCGATTTTTTATTGTGTTCTTAACGGCTTGCGCCATTTGTTTTTTTGTTGGTGTGTAGCCTATACGTATTCGTTTATTACGTTGCGTCCCCCCTTGTTCTAGGGGGAGCGCACGCTTGCGTCTCTTTTTACTTGGCATAGCGTTGACCTCTTTTCTTGTGGTATGTGTTATTCATAATAAATAGTGCGTCCGTTCCGTCTATTTCGACCCCTGATGGTGTAATATAATTATACCTCATTGCTATGGTCTCTCGCAACTCCTGACGTGACATATTTTCCTCTAAATCTTCAAAATCTGAGGGAGATACACGAGGGGGGATTAAATACCCCTCGCTTCTCATTGCTGACAATTCACGTCTGAGGCGTGCCTTTATATCGATGTTATGTGTCTTACTCATTTAATCACCCCCATTACTACAAGAATACAAACAACAGCCATTATAGGACAGAATATAGCAAGTATTACAGTTAACGGACTACGTGTGTATTCATCTGATGAATATCTAATCCAAATATAAGACTGAATAATAAATGTCAATGTGTAAAAAATCATAGCAACCATATTACTTTACCTCACTTTCATAAATACCGATTTCCAATGTGTTACCGTCTACCGTGTGCATATATAGAAACTGCTCGTCTTTGTACCCCTGCAAGGCTTCTAACAAGTTATGTGCCTTGATTTCCTTTGTGATATTTTCGGGGTAAAACTTTAATATCACATCGTGGATTCTAAAATGTCTTTGTTGCATTATCTGCTCCTTTCTGCTTCCTGCATCTCGCCCCACTCAACTTCAACCTCTGAGCGTTTTTCTCTTGCTAATTCTAATCTATAGATAGCATAGCTGAGGTCGTCGCTTGTTTCTGCGTTGTCCATTTTATCGGTCCAACTCTCAACCTCTTTATCGAGTTCATTAAATGTGTCTTCAAGTGCCTTCATTCTGTTGTTAAACTCTGTGTCTGTCATCTGTAAATATTCAACCTTCATAATTAAATACCTCTCTTTCTTTGTTCTTCTATTGTTCCCTCTATGTCAACCATAGGTGGGTAGTTACGCATTTGGTTACGTGTTATTATTGCTGTATCAGCGAAGTCGTCAAATGTTTCATTCCGTCTATACTTATTATTTATTTTATAGACTATGACCATAAGAATGTACTCGGCTAATATCATCACTGCACATATCATCATATCTTTGTACTCCTTTCTTGTTTGTAATTATAATATACACCCATGGGCGGACATTGTCAACACCTTTTTATAAATATTTTTATTTTTTTTATATGG
>JAEIGA010017378.1_pt1 | contig 10955 bp, 9 predicted proteins | sample 9270691 | NCBI WGS metagenome assembly JAEIGA01 (sample SAMN17057246, study PRJNA624740) | gut metagenome | biome: biome; isolation source: fecal sample | host: Bos grunniens | place: China: Xizang | collected 2019 | reverse complement strand
TTGGGCTGCCAAGCGGGATAAGCACCGTCGAGTTCGATTTTCATGCCTGCCATTGAGAACACGCTTTCCAAAGTTTCGGAACAGCAGTCACGCATACTGTCGCGAGAAGAGCGCACAAGCACCTTGAACATTACCTTGCCGCCACCGATTTCTACAATCGCGAGGTTAGAAGAAGTTTCTACGATGCTGGGCACTTCGGGAATGAAGCGCATCACACCGTTGTGGCAAGCGCAAAGCGCATTTACGAGATTGTCCTGAATTTCTTCGGGAACGAGGGCTGCGGGTAAGTCTGTGTCTTCAATATCAAGGGTCAATGCCTTTTCTACGAAGCCATATTCGCCCTTAAATGTTTCGCGCCATTCGTCAACTACTTCCTTTAGGGCATCAACATTCTCTGCGGGAACGGTAAGTACTACGTCGCAGTCGCGAGGAATCGCATTGCGCATATTACCACCCTGCCAAGAAGCAAGACGTGCTTCGAAGTTGGCAATAGCGTCCTGCACGAGGCGTGCCATCATCTTATTGGCATTACCACGACCTTCGTTAATTTCAAGACCAGAGTGACCGCCGAGCAAATTGTGGATACCAATCTTCACAGCAGCGTCACCCGCGGGAACTTCTTCCTCCTTGTATTCCAAAGAAGCAGTGAGGTTCACACCACCTGCCGAACCAATCATAAATTCACCGAAAGTTTCGTTGTCAAGGTTGAGCAGAATTTCACCCTTCAAGAGGTCAGACGCCATATTGTTCACACCGCCCATCGTAGATTCTTCGTCGGCAGTAATGAAACCTTCAAGCGGACCGTGCTTCAAGGTGTTGTCTTCCATAATTGCCATGATGGTAGCTACAGCCATACCATCGTCGGCACCAAGTGTCGTATTCTTTGCCTTCACCCACTCGCCGTCAATCCAAGTTTCGATGGGGTCGGTTTCAAAGTTGTGGGGAGATTCAGGAGTCTTCTGAGGCACCATATCCATGTGGCCCTGAAGCGTTACTACCTTGCAATCTTCCATGCCGGGAGAGGCAGCCTTGTACATGATGACGTTTCCTGCGTCGTCCAATTTTGCTTCAACGCCCTTTTCCTTTGCCCAGTCGAGAAGGAATTTCTGAATTTTTTCAAGGTGTCCGCTGGGACGGGGCACTTGCGTGAGAAGATAGAAGTTTTCCCAAATAGCTTTGGGTTGAAGGTTTCTAATTTCTGACATAGTATTAAATCTTTATTATCGTGTGAATATTTTTCTTGAGTGTAAAGTGATGAAAATGGGGGTACAAAGGAACCTTTTCAAAATGCCTTCGGAAGTCCTACAAACTAAGTCCGTCTTAGTTCAAACTAACTCGGACTTAATTCAAATTAAGTCGGACTTAGTTTTTACGATCTCCCATATTATTTTTTTCATCACAAGTTTGAATTTCGCTCTACGCGTTCTTGCACTTCTCAGAAGCGGGTTTTATCACTTCAATTCGTGTTAAGTCTGCCCAACCCCAGGCACCGAGAAGAATAACTAAGCCCGTCTGAATAGTATGTACCACAAGGGCAAACATTACCGCAGGGGCTTCTGCTACACCATAGAGTACGAGCATCGTCTTTACTGCAAAGTGCCACGAACCTGCACCGTTGGGAGTGGGAACCAGCACGGCAAACGAACCAATGCTGAATATCAGAAGTGCAGCCCAAGGATTGATGCCTGCGGTGAAGTCAAAGCAGAAAAAGGCTAAGTAGAAGTGGAGAAAATAGCCCACCCAGATGCCCACGGAGTATAACCAGTAGAGCCACGGGCGCTCCACATGGCGCAAGGAGCGGATGCCTTCCCAAATGCCTAACACCTTTTCACGACTTTGGGCGAACATCTTGTAGCGAAACAAGAGGCTACCGCAAATGGCTAAGGCTAAGACAATACAGAGAATGGTGACAAGGTAACCCGTGCTGGAGAAACGGTGTACCAAGCTGTGAAAGTCTGCCCCTGTCTCGTCAATGAACTTCAGGAATACGGGCAACTGACTCAAAAATGCCGCTGCCGCAATGACAAGCATAATGAGTGAGTCAACAAGGCGCTCTGTGACTACCGTGCCAATGGACTTTGAAAAACTGATGTCGTCCACTTTTTTCAGCGTGCCACAACGCGTGACTTCTCCCACGCGTGGAATGACCAAACTTGCGGCGTAGGAAAGGAAAATGGCGTTGATGCACGTCCGCGAACGGGCAAATTCACCCATCGGGCGCAACGTCATTTGCCAACGCAAGGCGCGAAACACCTGAGGAACAACGCCAAATATGAGCGATACCAACATCCAGCCCCAGTGTAACTCTGAAGAAATCGTGTGCCAAAAGTCTGTCCAATCCGTCTCGCGGTACATCCACCAAAGGATGCCTATCCCTAAGGCAAAAGGCAGTGCAGTCTTTAATATATTGCCCAGTAGTTTAGTCAAAATCCAAGTTTATTATTTAATTTTGCATTCAAGATTTTACAAAGATAGAAAAAACAAATGATATGAAACTCGTACGCCCTAAAAAATTTCTTGGTCAACACTTTTTGAAAGACTTAAGTGTGGCTCAAGCCATTGCAGATACCGTTGATGCTTGCCCCGATATTCCCGTGCTTGAAGTAGGTCCAGGTATGGGCGTACTCACTCAATTCTTGCTCCCTAAGGGGCGTGAGGTCAAGGTAGCAGAAATCGACTTTGAAAGTGTTGCTTACCTGCGTGAGAATTTTCCTGCGCTCGAACCCAATATTATTGAAGACGACTTCCTGAAGATGCGCCTTGAAAACACGTTTGAGGGTCGCTCCTTTGTGCTTACGGGAAACTATCCCTACAATATCAGCAGCCAAATCTTCTTTAAGATGCTGGATTACCGCCACTTGATTCCCTGCTGTACGGGGATGATTCAGAAGGAGGTGGCTGAGCGCTTGGCTGCCAAACCCGGTACGAAGGCCTACGGCATTTTGAGTGTGTTGGTGCAACTCTGGTACGACGTTGACTACCTCTTTACCGTCGCTCCCGGAGTGTTTAATCCGCCCCCCAAGGTGCAGAGTGCCGTAATCCGCATGACGCGCAACGATGTGGCAGATTGTGGGTGCGACGAGCGACTCCTGCGCCGTGTGGTGAAGACTACATTCAACCAGCGCCGCAAGATGATGCGCGGATCCATCAAACCGCTCTTTGCACAACTTGATAACGAACTCGGAGGTGGCATTGACCACACCGAATTCCTCGCGCAACCGCTCCTCACGAAGCGTCCCGAACAACTCTCTGTGCAGGATTTCATCGACTTAACCAATGCCGTGGAAGCACATTACAAAGGGTAGAAACAAACTCCGAGTTTATTCAAGCAAACTCCGAGTTAATTCGGATTAAGTGCCGATTTGTTTTTAGTCTTTCCCAATTCAATTTATCCCATTACCGCTTATACCTATGCAAGGCCGACTTCTTTGGGTGGACGACGAAATTGACCTTCTCAAAGCCCATATCATATTTCTCAAGAACAAGGATTACGAAGTGACTACTTGTTCTAACGGGACGGATGCGCTTGACATCTGTCGCGAACAGCCGTTTGACCTTATCTTGCTGGATGAAAATATGCCCGGTCTCAGTGGTCTCGAAACCTTGGCGCGCATTAAGGACATTCAACCCAATGTGCCTGTGGTGATGGTGACGAAGAATGAGACGGAAGACATTATGGACCAAGCGATTGGTGCGAAGATTGCTGACTATCTCATTAAGCCTGTCAACCCTAACCAGATTTTGCTGGCGTTGAAGAAGAACATCCACCGCCGTGAGATTGAACATGAGGCGGCAGAGACGTCTTATCGTCAGGAATTCTCACGTATTGGTATGCAGATTGGAGACAATCTTTCGGCGGACGAGTGGAAGGAATTGTACCGCAAACTCGTGCACTGGGAACTTGAATTGGCACCCACGGATGGTGCGATGAGCGAGATGCTTGGCATGCAGAAGCAGGAGGCAAACGCTGCCTTTGCAAAGTTCATCCGAAAGAATTATGAGGATTGGATTACCCATCCCGAGGAGCGCCCCATGCTTTCCCCCGACCTCTTTCGCACTGCCGTCTTTCCCCGTTTGCGCGACGGTCGTAAGGTGATGCTCCTTGTGCTCGACAACCTGCGTTACGACCAATGGCGCATTATCAGCCAGGACCTTGCCGATGATTTTGATATGGAGGAAGACCTCTATTTCAGCATCCTCCCTACCGCCACGCAATACGCCCGCAATGCCATCTTCTCGGGACTTATGCCTCTGCAAATCCGCGAGCGCTACCCGCATCTTTGGGTGGATGAGGAAGAAGATGAGGGCAAGAACCTGAATGAAGAGGAACTCATCCGCACACACTTGGAACGCCTGCGCCGTAAGGAGCAATTCACTTATACAAAGCTCAATGACTCGGTCGCAGCTGAGAAATTCCTTTCGGGAGTGCGCAGTATGCCTCTCGCTCCGCTGAGCGTCATGGTTATTAACTTTATTGATATTCTCAGCCATGCCCGCACGGAGTCCAAAATGGTGCGTGAATTGGCATCTAACGAGGCTGCCTATCGTAGTATTACCCAATCTTGGTTCCGCCATTCCAGCATGAAGGAACTCTTCAAGTGGCTCGCCTCGTTGGATTACGACATCATCATCACTACTGACCACGGTTCCATCCGTGCCGACGAGGCAATTCGGGTAATTGGCGACAAAAATGTCAACACCAACCTGCGCTATAAGTTGGGTAAGAACCTCAATTACAACCCCAAGGAAGTCTTTGAGGTAAAAGAACCAAAGCGCCTCGGACTTCCCGCGCCCAACCTTTCGACAACCTATATTTTCGCCACGGGCAACCGCTTCTTTGCTTATCCCAACAACTTTAACCACTACGTGCAGTATTACAAGGATACGTTCCAGCACGGTGGTATCTCGCTTGAAGAGATGCTTGTGCCATTAGTCACGTTGAGGGCGAAAGTAAGGTAGTTTGAGGTGTTGTAATCGGGTTTGGAAAAGATTCTTCCGCAGATGAATTTTATTATAAGTAGTTGCAAAACGCCTTGTTCTATCATGTTGACGAAGAGCAAGGCGTTTTGCTTATTTATGTATGCTTTAACTAAATGTGAAAGAGGAAAATCAATGAATATAACGCTAAATGGAACATCAATCTGGGAATTTCTAAAAACTAAGTGCCGATTAGTTAAAACTAAGTGCCGAACTTTTTGATTTAAACGCCGATTAGTTTTATGTATAAAGGGAGAGGCATGAAGTAAGTCGCTGAAGGGGTAAATAAATGGGGATAAAGTTGAGCGAAAAAGGAATGTGGTGCTGACTTTTAAGGATGTCTGTTTTTCTTGGAGAGTTAATAATTTTGTTGATTCAGTTGTAATGATTAACTTTGTCACGACTCCAACCACAGACTTTCGCTTGTGGAGTGGTGTTCGCACATAAAAGAAAGGACGTTTTCAAACGTTATCTTCTACTATCAAATCTCGCAAATTTGAAATCTATCAAGAAGATACGGCAACGAGAAACGTCCACGTTGAGTGTATTATTCTCGTAAATAGGTGCAATTATTTTGTGCCTTGGGTGTGTATAATATCTCACGACGTGGGCTTGCTGCGTTGCTTATCCTTGATGGAGGGCAATGCGAGAGCCTGATAGTGGGATAAGTGGATTCAGCCCCACGTCTTTTTATGTTAATTTCTCAACACAACACCATGGGGCTGTGGCATCACGATTTACGATGGTCCACATTGGTAGGATTTTAGAACAGGCGCTACATGAAAAGGGGAAAACCGTAACTTGGTTTGCCCAAGAATTGTGTTGTACGCGCCCCAACGTATATAAAATCTTTCGTAAGGAGAATCTGGATGCTGAACTGCTTTGGCGAGCGTCCAATATTCTAAAGCTAAATTTGTTTGCCTTGATTGCTGCTGAGTATGAGCGGCAGAGCGCTGTTGATAAAGCATAGTTATGTTGCTTTGTCGCATTCTTTTTTTGGATAAATCCGATAGTGTGTTTCCAAAATGGATACGTATCCGATAAGGATACGGAACTGGTGTTCCTTTTTGTTAAAAAAGCATTTCCTTTGCGCAAGTTTTTCCCATATTGAAACCTTGATTTTTTAGGATAAGTTATGCTTTATTACATTTTGTTGGGCGAGGAGAAGAAAGGTCCTTATCCCGTTGAAACATTGTTGGAATTAGGCATCACAGAGCAGAGTATTGTGATGCGAGAAAACGGTGTAGAATGGAAAGTTGCTGGAAGTTTTCAAGATATTAAGGAGGCGCTAAACAAGAAGAAGTGTGCGGAACATCCTATGCCTAAAACATGGTTGGTGGAATCCATATTGGTAACTCTCTTCTGCTGTCAGGTGTTTGGCGCTGTCGCGATAGTGTTCTCCAGTCAGGTTGAAAGTTTATATAGAACAGGCAGATTTGATGAAGCTAACAAGTATTCCGAAAGAGCAAAGACGTGGCTAACCACAGGCTTAGTGTTAGGAATTGTTATAATCCTGTTTTACATTGGAATTAACATCTTAAAAATAATGCTTGACAAATAAAAATTATATATAAGTTTAACAATAAAAAATAAGAGTTATGAATTCAAACATTTGTCCCAAAACTTATTTGGTAGAGGCTATCCTCGCAACTATTTTCTGCTGTCTCCCCTTGGGAATCGTAGCTATTGTTAAAGCGTCGGGCGTTAGTTCAGCATTTGCTTCAGGTAATCATGCCGAAGCTCAGCGTTTGAGCGAAGAAGCAGGTAAATGGGCGAAGTATGCTTTGTTTGCAGGTCTCGCAGGTGTGGTGTTGTACGTTATTTATTTGGTGATTGTCTTCGCATCAGTGGCATCCATGTCATAAATGCTTAATGCGACACCGAAATAAGTTTGTAATTTTAGGAAGCATACTGCTTTGTGTGTTGGCTGTGGGGATTTACTCGCAGTTTAACCCAGAGCAGTATGCTTTCTTCCCTAAGTGTCCCTTCTTGCAACTTACGGGATGGGAGTGTCCAGGATGTGGTTCTCAACGAGCGATACATGATTTGCTTCATGGCGAAATTGTTTCGGCTTTCTGCCATAACGCGTTGCTCGTAATCTCAATCCCTTTCGTTATTCTGCTTCTCGTGGCGCAAGGCTTGGCTGATAAATATCCGACATTCCACAATTCGTTGAATAGTACGAGAGTGATATGGGCTTGCTTCGTGGTTATTATGGCATGGTGGGTGTGTAGAAATATATTTTAGGAAATCTTTGGATTTACGTAGGGTGATTCATAAGGTGCATATTGTTGAAGACAAAATGAAGTGCTGTAGTGTTTTGTGTTACGCAGAGGTAATTGGATTAAAACAGAAACTTCCTCAAGGTCAAATGCGATCTTGAGGAAGTTCTTGCTTTTATGGTTAATTGATGGGAAGGTGAAATGTTATTTCTGCTTCAATCGTTCAACCATTTCCTGAGCTGCGCGCTCGGGAGCACCTGGTTCGCCAAGGATTTCTGCCATTTCTTCGTACCCCTTGAGTTGTGCTTCTCGGGCAGTTCCGCCAGGGAGGATGGAGGTGAGGTGTTGGCGGAGGTTGGGAAGGTTCATGCCGTCCGCAACGAGTTCGGGAACGACTTCTCGCCCAGCTACGAGGTTGACTAAGGAGATGTATTTCACCTTCAAGAGGTGGCGGCGCAAGAAGGAAATGAGTTTGCCCATAGGGATGTAGTAACACACCACTTGCGGTACGCGGAAGAGCCCCGTTTCAAGCGCAGCCGTGCCAGAAGTAACTAAGGCGGCGGTGGCGTGTGAGAGTAGGGGGTAGGTCTGTGAGCGAAGGATGCGGGGCAAGCGGTCTGCTGACCAATTCAGGCGTTTGAGCGTTTGGTCGTAATACTCCTGCGTGATTGAGGGCGCGCCTGCCAAAACTAATTGATAGCCTTGCTCTACATAAGGTGCGGCAGCCTCGCACATCATGCACAGGTTGTCCTTGATTTCCTGCTTGCGACTACCTGCAAGTAGGGCAATGATGGGGCGTTGTGGGTCGAGGTGGTTCTGTTGACAGAATTTCTCAAAAGTGTCCTTGTAAGTAGCGCGGAACTGGCTGATTTCGTCCACCGTAGGGTTGCCTACGTAAGAAATAGGGTAGTTATGCTTTTTCTCAAAGAAGTCCACCTCAAAGGGAAGTATGGAGAAAAGGCGGTCAATCGTGGCGCGGATGTCCTTGATGCGGTGTTCCTTCCACGCCCAAATCTTGGGAGAGATGTAATAGTAGACAGGGCAGATGTTTTGTGCCTTGACGAACTTCGCAATCTTGAGGTTAAAGCCTGGGTAGTCCACGAGGATGACACAGTCGGGGCGCCATGCGGCAATCTCCTCCTTGCAGCGCGCCATACCCTTGAGAATGGTGCGCAGGTGGAGCAGGACGGGAATAAAACCCATGTAGGCAAGGTGCTTATAGTGGCACAAAAGTGTGCCACCCACACGTTGCATCTCGTCACCCCCGTAGTAGCGGAACTCCGCTTGAGGGTCGTTATTTTTTAAGGCTTGCATGAGGTGGGCGGCATGGAGGTCGCCACTGGCTTCGCCTACGATGAGGAAATATTTCATGGGAAGTGAAGGGGGAGAGCGGTGAAAGGAGAATAGGGTATGGGAGTTTGTAAAAACAAACTCGGACTTAAATCAAACTAAGTGCCGATTAAATGAAATTATCTCGGACTTAGTTTTCGAACATTCGGAAATTGTTTTTCTATTCAAAGGAAAAAGATTTCAACAATCCGTAATCTGTGACGTCAAGCGTGACGGGCGTGACGGCAACATAGTTGTTTTCGAGCGCCCAAATGTCAGTGTCTGTAGCTTCAGGTTCTAAATTCTCGCGATAGCCTACAAGCCACAAATAAGGTTGGTTGGTGGTGGGATGAAGGCACTTGTGCGTTTCCTTCGCCCAGCGACTTTTGCCCATACGGCACACTTTGATGCCGTTGAAGGCAGGTGTGTTGGGGAAATTTACGTTGAGGCAGGTAAACGGAGGGAGTCCTTCGTTGAGCACCTTCAAAGTGATGTCGACAAGGTAGGATTTCAGTGGGGTAAAGTCGGCTTCGGAACTGTGGTTGTCCAATGAAAATGCGATGGAAGGGAAGCCTGCCATTGCACCTTCGTAGCACACGCCCATGGTGCCCGAATAATGAGCATTTACAGCAGAATTATCGCCGTGATTGATGCCTCCGATGACGAGGTCGGGGGTGCGCGTCATCGCATCGTTGAGTGCAACTTTGATGCAGTCGGCAGGAGTGCCCGTGCAGGCGCATACGGTAAGGCCTTCTTCTTGACGTACAATGCGGTAACGTAAAGGTGTAGAAGAAGTTATGGCACAACTTCCACCCGAACGGGGACCGTCGGGCGCCATGACGAAGAGGTCGGCATGTGGGCGGAGTGTGTCAATCAGAAAGTTAATACCTTTGGCTGTAAAGCTGTCGTCATTGGAAATGAGGATAAGGGGGCGCATGGTTTAGAGGGTATGACGTTAGAGAATATGTCTTAAAATATTTTCGGCAAAAGTAGTAAATTATTCTTTAAGCAAGATACATATAAGAAAAAATAAGTATCTTTGCAAAATCCGTAAGAGTGCCCTGTTTGTAACGTTTTGAGGCGCTCCTAAATTGAATAGAATGGGAAAAATTATTGCTTTAGTAAACCAGAAGGGCGGTGTGGGAAAAACTACCACATCCATGAATCTTGCAGCTTCTTTGGCTACGCTTGAAAAGAAGGTGTTGCTTATTGATGCAGACCCCCAAGCCAATGCTTCGTCTGGTTTAGGCGTTGACCTAAGTCAGATTGATGCGTCAATCTACCAATGTTTGGTGAACAAAATAGATGTGCGTGAAGCTATCTACACTACTGATATAGAAAATTTGGATATTATCCCCTCGCATATTGACCTTGTGGGGGCAGAAATAGAGATGTTGAACTTTAAGAATCGTGAGCGCGTCTTCAAAAACGTATTGGAACCCATCAAGGGGGAATACGATTACATTCTTATCGACTGTTCGCCTTCGTTAGGGCTGATGGTTGTGAATGCACTGACGGCTGCGGATTCTGTAATCATTCCCGTGCAGTGTGAGTACTTTGCGTTGGAAGGTATCTCAAAGTTGCTCGATACGATTCGCATCATCAAGCGCAAAACGAATCCTTCACTTTCGATTGAAGGTTTCTTGCTGACGATGTATGACTCTCGTTTGCGCCTTGCCAACCAAATCTATGACGAGGTAAAGCGACATTTCCAGGAATTAGTGTTTAAGACGGTCATCCAACGCAATGTGAAGCTCTCGGAAGCACCGTCTCATGGCTTGCCAGTGATACTTTACGATGCCGATTCGACGGGCGCGAAAAACCACTTGGCACTTGCTAAGGAAATTATCAGTAAGAATCAAGGTTAAACCTTAGGTGAAGGGGCGTAAGGTCGTTTGGCTGACTGGAAAAGCAGTCTTAGCACCTTAAAACCTCAAGACCTCCCCACCTTAGGACCTCAAAACTCTACACATGGCTATTAAGAAAAAATATACTGCCCTTGGCCGCGGATTGGATGCCCTTATTTCTACTCAGGATGAGGTAGAAACAAGCGGTTCTTCCTCAATTAGCGAAGTGGCAATCTCACAGATCGAAGCGAACCCCAATCAACCGCGTCGCGAGTTCGACGAAAAGGCATTGGAAGAACTTGCTGAATCTATCAAGAACTTTGGAATTATCCAGCCCATCACCTTGCGTCAGATCAGTGACGACCGCTACCAGATCATAGCGGGAGAGCGTCGTTGGCGTGCCACACAGATGGCGGGTTTGCAGCGCATTCCTGCTTATATCCGTACGGCTGATGACGAAAATATGATGCAGATGGCGCTCGTAGAGAATATTCAGCGCGAGGAACTCAATCCTATTGAAGTGGCATTGGCATATCAGCACCTCATTGAGCGCTATAATCTCAAGCAGGAGGAATTGAGC
>JAEIGA010017377.1_pt1 | contig 10955 bp, 9 predicted proteins | sample 9270691 | NCBI WGS metagenome assembly JAEIGA01 (sample SAMN17057246, study PRJNA624740) | gut metagenome | biome: biome; isolation source: fecal sample | host: Bos grunniens | place: China: Xizang | collected 2019 | reverse complement strand
TGTAAACAAAAAAGGAGATGTGCGCGCTATGAAAAAGACCCTTTACAGTCTGATGCTGTCAGAAGATGTGGTCCACGAAGTGGATCTTCTTGCACATAAGCTGGGAACGAATCGTTCCAATCTTATTAATCAGATCCTGGCGGAATATGTGGATATGGTCACGCCGGAACGGCGGATCAATGATATCTTTTCCGCTATTGAACAGCTGGTACTGCCCTCCCGGGAACTGGTTCCGTTCTTTTCTCCCAACAACTTTACCATGTCCCTGAAATCCAGTCTGGAGTATAAGTACCGCCCCACAGTGAAATATGAAGTGGAACTGTACCGCAACGCGGAAGCCTCCATCGGAGAACTGTCTGTGATCTTCCGCACTCAGTCTGCAGCTCTGATTCAGTCCATGACGGAGTTTTTCCGGATCTGGAAACACGTGGAAGACCGGGATCTTGCCCCCCTTCTGGGCGGTCAGACCATCGACTACGCCCTATATGACGGCAAATTCGTCCGCAGTATTGCCATGCCTCAGAAGGAATGCACTTCCGATGATCTGGCGTCCGTGCTGTCCGATTACATTCAGACCTTCGATTCTCTCATGAAGGCATACCTGAACGGCCGGGTTTCCGCCTCGGACATTGAGCGGCAGTATTATCAGCTGATGAACACGCAGAAAATCCTCATTTAACATAGCGATCCCCTCGAAAGAAAGGAGTGTATTATTATGAATGCAAACAACTTCACACAAAAAACGGTTGAGATGATCCAGACCGCACAGAACATGGCGGAGGAGAATCAGAACCAGTATATCACTCCGGAACATCTGCTCTATGCCCTCGTCGATCAGGACGGCGGTTTGATCCCCTCCATCTTCAGCAGGATGGGCGTTGACTGCAACAAGCTTCTGGGTGAACTGGATCTTGCCATCTCCAAACTGCCCAAAGTGGGCGGATCCAATTCTCAGGTCTATCTCTCACCGGAAGCTGACCGTGTTCTGAAAGCGGCAGAAAAATCCGCAAAGAGCATGGGGGACGAATATCTGTCCGTGGAACATATCATGATCGGGATCTTTGCGAACAACACCCCGGAGATCAAAAAGATCTTTGCCGATCACGGAATTACAAAAAACGGATTTGTCAGCGAGCTTTCCAAGGTTCGAAGCGGTCCGGTGACCAGCGACAATCCGGAAGGAACTTACGATGCCCTGACAAAATACGGAACGGATCTGGTGAAACGGGCACGGGAGAACGAGATGGACCCGGTGATCGGGCGTGATTCCGAGATACGGAACGTCATCCGGATCCTCTCCCGCAAGACCAAAAACAACCCGGTCCTCATCGGTGAACCGGGTGTCGGAAAGACTGCCATCGCAGAGGGACTCGCCCAGCGAATCGTGAGAGGCGACGTTCCCGAAGGACTGAAAGACAAGACCATCTTCTCTCTGGACATGGGTGCTCTCATCGCCGGCGCCAAATACCGCGGCGAATTTGAAGAGCGTTTGAAAGCCGTACTGGAAGAGATCAAGAAATCCGAGGGCGGAATCATTCTGTTCATCGATGAACTCCACACCATTGTGGGTGCAGGAAAGACCGAAGGCAGCATGGATGCCGGAAACCTTCTGAAACCGATGCTGGCGCGCGGTGAACTGCACTGTATCGGTGCCACCACCCTGGATGAGTATCATAAATATATTGAAAAAGATGCGGCCCTGGAACGCCGCTTCCAGCCGGTCATGGTGGATGAGCCAACGGTAGAAGACACCATCTCCATCCTCCGTGGACTGAAGGAGCGTTATGAAGTCTATCATGGCGTTCGGATCCATGACAACGCACTGGTCGCTGCCGCTACCCTTTCCAACCGTTATATCACCGACCGTTTCCTCCCCGATAAGGCTATCGATCTGGTGGATGAGGCCTGTGCCCTGATCCGCACGGAAATGGATTCCATGCCGGCAGAGATGGACGATCTCCGCCGTAAGATCATGCAGCTGGAAATTGAGGAAATGGCTCTCAAGAGAGAAGATGACCAGCTGTCCAAAGACCGTCTGGCCAAACTGACCGAGGAACTCGCGAATCTGAAAGATTCCTTTAATGCGATGAAATCCCGCTGGGAAGAAGAAAAGAACAGCGTGGATGAAGTCAAACAGCTGAAAGCGGATCTGGAACGGATCCATGCAGAGATCGAAAACGCACAGCAGAGCTTCGATTATGAGACCGCAGCGCGTCTCAAGTACTCGGATCTCCCGGCCCTGGAGAGCAAACTGGAAGACGCGGAGCGCCGCAGTGAAGACCGCAAGGCCGATACGATGGTCCACGATACTGTCACGGAAGACGAGATCGCTTCCATCGTTGCCAAGTGGACCGGCATTCCGGTATCCCGCCTGGTGGAGGGAGAACGTCAGAAGCTTCTGCATCTTGACGAAACGATCCACAAGCGTGTCATCGGTCAGGATGAGGCCGTTCAGCGTGTCACGGAAGCGATTCTTCGCTCCCGTGCCGGAATCTCCGACCCCAACCGTCCCATCGGGTCCTTCATGTTCCTGGGCCCCACCGGTGTCGGAAAAACGGAGCTTGCCAAGAGTCTGGCCGAATGCCTGTTTGACGATGAGCACAACATGGTGCGCATTGATATGACCGAGTATATGGAGAAGTTTTCCGTATCACGCCTCATTGGTGCTCCCCCGGGATATGTCGGTTATGATGAAGGCGGCCAGCTGACAGAAGCGGTTCGCCGGAAGCCCTATTCGGTCATCCTTTTTGATGAAGTGGAAAAAGCTCATCCCGATGTGTTCAATATCCTGCTTCAGATCCTGGATGACGGACGCATCACCGATTCTCAGGGAAGAACCGTAGATTTCAAGAACACCATCATCATCCTTACCAGCAATCTGGGCAGCCAGTATCTGCTGGATGGCATCACCGACAACGGAGAGATCTCCGAATCGGCAAGGGATATGGTTCAGGCAGAACTGAAGCGCTCCTTCCGTCCGGAATTTCTCAACCGTCTGGATGAGATCATCATGTTCCGTCCTCTCACGAAGGAGAATCTTACCGGAATCATCGACAATCTGGTGGCTTCTCTGCGGAATCGTCTGGCAGACCGGACCCTGAGCCTGGACATCACCGAAGCTGCAAAACAGCTGGTCATCGACCGGGGCTTTGATCCCATCTACGGCGCACGTCCGCTGAAACGCTATCTGCAGAGTTCTGTAGAGACTCTCGTTGCCCGAAAGATTCTGGAAGGCGATCTGAAAGCCGGATCCACGATCGTTGTGGATGTGGAAGACGGAGAACTGGTGTGCAAGACCAGATAACACCAATGAATACAGAAGCTCCTGCCGTTTGTTCACGGCAGGAGCAGTTTTTTCGCTTTTTTCATCAGAGGAGCCGGACCATGACGACCCCGGCCATCATCATCAGAAGGCCCAGACATTTGCGCACCGTGATCCTGCGAACAGGAGTACCGAGCCAGCCGTACTGATCGATAAGAAGACCTCCGGCCACCGTACCGGTGAGAGATGCCACTACGGCGATGCCGGTCCCGATGCGGCCCGCAACGTAAAGATTGGTGAGCACAAAAAATGCACCCAGAACGCCACTGAACCACGTCCATACCGGAACAGGCTCCTTTCCTGGCGGCTGTTTTCTTATTCCGGGGAGCAGACAGATAAGCAGGAGCAGGATCGCTCCCACCGAGAAAGAAACCAGGGCGGCCTGCACCGGGTTATCCAGTGCTGTTCCCAGCCTGGCATTGATGGCTGTCTGCGCCGCGCTGAGCATACCGATGCCGATGCCGATCACCGGAACCTGCCAGGAAACGGATTTCTTCTCCGCGCCTGTCTCCTCTCCTGTCCCCGTAATCACAAGCATACCGACAAGTACCAGAACGCCTCCCAGTGCCCGCAGGATCGTCAGTTTCTGGACGTCTGCCATAAACCATCCGAAATGATCCACCAGAAGTCCCATGATGATCTGACCGACAACGGGATAAATGACCGTATTGGCGCTGCCCACCCGGGAGATGAGAAACAGATTTCCCAACAGGAAGCAGACGCCGAACGCGCCTCCAGTCCAGATCCAGAACGGATAGCCTGCTGTTCGGTCAAATGGCAGCCGTGCAGTTCCTTCCGTTGCCAGAACCCACAGCAGGAGAAACATGCTTCCCACGAAGAAGGAAATAAGGCTGGTCCGCTCGGGACCTCCTACCCTCGGTTTCAGACGATTATTCACACTGGTCTGTACCGGAAGTCCGATTCCGGCCAAAATACCCAGCAATACATAACCCATGATTAACGGCTCCCTTTTCAAGAATCTTCGGTTATTCTATCACATGCCGTGAAAGGCGGACAGTCTTTCGTTGACTTTTTCCAAAAAAACCGCTAGCATATCTTACCAGGTAAACAATCATTAACCAAAGATGAGGTGTATTATGTCCTCAAAAGATCTTCTGATGGAAGCTGCTCTGGCAATACTTGCCCGGGACGGATTTGATGGCGTTACGATCCGAAAGATCGCCGACTACTGCAATCTTTCCGTGGCGGCTCCCTACAAGCACTTTAAAAACAAGGAAGATATCCTCCGGCAGAGTGTCGGCAGCATGGTTGAGAAATGGAAGATCCGGGAAGCAAAGATCATCGCCCGGTATTCCCCGGATCTCCGGGAGCAGCTGGTCCGGCTTGCCATGGACTGGATCCAGTTTGTGCTGGAAAAACCCGCGTATGCGGGATTGGTGCTGGCAGATCGGGAATATCTTCCCGCCAGCATCACTCTTCCCATGGATTCCATGATGGATTACAGCCGGGACTGTCTCAGCCGTCTTACTCTGACGGAACGCTGGTCTCACGAAAAATATCTCCGCACGGAATACATGTTCCACGCCCTTACCGATGGTGCTCTGCGCCAGCTTCGTTCCGGTCAGATAAAGGATTCCCCGCCCCAGCGGAAGATCATTCAGAAGTGTCTCCGGAACTGTTTGGAAAACGACTTTTAGTTTTCTCCGGAAACAGCGGGAAATATTTTGCTTACCAGCATGGAATATGCTATAGTGATTTTCTGCAAACGAAAAGAGAGTCTTACATTTGAGGTAGTTTATGAGCGATACCAGAAAGGAAATAGAACGCCGGCGGACATTTGCCATCATTTCGCATCCGGACGCCGGTAAGACCACACTGACAGAAAAACTTCTCCTTTACGGAGGTGCCATTCAGCTGGCTGGTTCCGTAAAGGGCAAGGCTACCGCACGGCATGCCGTTTCCGACTGGATGGAGCTGGAGAAACAGCGTGGTATTTCCATCACATCCTCCGTCATGCAGTTTGAGTACGAGGGGTTCTGCATCAACATCCTGGACACTCCGGGACATCAGGACTTCTCCGAGGACACCTATCGAACTCTGATGGCCGCGGACAGTGCCGTGATGGTCATAGACGCGGCAAAAGGCATTGAGCCTCAGACTAGAAAGCTGTTTAAGATCTGTGCCATGCGTCATATCCCTATCTTCACTTTCATCAACAAACTGGACCGGGAAGCCCGGAGTCCATACGATCTGATGGAAGAGCTGGAGACCGAATTCGGGATCGGAACTTATCCCATGAACTGGCCCATTGGCTGCGGCATTGATTTCAAAGGTGTTTATGACCGTGAGAAACAGCAGATCCTTGCTTTTACAGAATCTCACCGGGGCCAGAACCGCATCGAGCCTATTGCCTGCACTCTGGATGAGACTGAGAAACTGGACAGTTTGATCGGAGAGCGTCTACGCGGTCCTCTGCAGGACGACATTGAGCTGCTGGATGGTGCCGGTTATGAATTTGATCTGGATTCCGTCCGAAACGGCAAACTCTCCCCCGTGTTCTTCGGATCCGCACTGAACAATTTCGGTGTGGAACCGTTTCTGGAGAGTTTTCTGCAGATGACCATGCCTCCCATGCCCCGCGTTTCCGGCGAGGATACGGTCGATCCTTTTGATGACCATTTTTCCGCCTTTGTCTTCAAGATCCAGGCAAACATGAACAAGGCACACCGTGACCGGATCGCCTTCATGCGCATCTGTTCCGGTAAGTTCCTTCGGGACAAAGAGTATTTCCATGTTCAGGGCGGTAAGGGTCTGCGTCTTGCACAGCCGCAGCAGCTCATGGCAGACGACCGTTCCATCATCGATGAAGCCTATGCCGGTGATATCATCGGTGTATTTGATCCCGGAATATTCTCCATTGGAGACACCATCTGTGAAAAAGGACAGGAGGTCCGTTTTGAAGGGATCCCCACCTTTGCACCGGAGCACTTTGCCGCCGTTGAGCGTGTGGATACCATGAAACGGAAACAGTTCGAGAAAGGCATCGAACAGATCGCTCAGGAAGGTGCCATTCAGATCTTCCACGAGCCCGGCATGGTCATGGAAGAGATCGTAGTCGGTGTTGTTGGCGTCCTTCAGCTTGAAGTACTGGAATACCGTCTGAAAACGGAGTACGGTGTGGATATCCGCAGACGGGATCTTCCCTATGATCAGATCCGCTGGATCGCCAGTTCCGACAAGGATCCACGAGACCTGAATCTCACAAGCGACACCAAATGGGTACAGGATTTCAAGGGAAACAATCTGCTGCTGTTCACGGCTGAGTGGTGTGTCCGCTGGGCACTGGACAAAAACGAAGGCCTTCAGCTGGAGGAGTTCAGCAGAAACTAACGACTTATTAAACGAGGTGAAGTTCGATGACACAGGAAGCCATCGTAACGGGAGTTTATAATGACGGCACTGCCGATGTGGTGGTGGAGCGCGCCGCTCTGTGCGGCGGTGACTGCAACACCTGTGAAAGCTGCATGTATGAAAACACCATCAAAGTGCGGGTAAAGAACCCCATTGATGCCCCAAAAGGATCCCACGTATATCTGGAGACCGATTCCCTCAAGATCCTTCTGGCCACCGTTGCCATATATGTGGTCCCGCTGATTCTGTTTTTTATCGGATACGGGATCGCATCGATGTTCACCGATGTGGAAAGCACCTGTGTGATCGGGGCCTTTGTCGGGCTGATCATCGGATTGGTCGGTTCTGCAACGATTCTGCGTCGCCAGCATCGGAAAAACCCCACTCCATCGTATATTCGGGAGATCATTCCCCGATTTAATTAACGGACAACGGACAGAACCAGTTTGCGTTCTGTCCGTTTTTTCTTGTTCCGGAGAAGCAAAATGCGGGTTTCTTTCCGTCGGAATTGCGTCTCCTCAATTTACTTTACCCGAAAAATATGATAAATTTTTTAAAGTATCTATTGTTTTTAAAGAAGGGCACATTATGAGCCAGAAAAACATCTTACATATATTGCAGCAGGTACAGGAAGGTTCCCTTTCCCCGGAAGAAGCCATGCTGCAGCTGAAAATGGAACCGTTTCAGGATCTGGGCTATGCCAAAGTGGATCACCACCGTGAACTGCGTCAGGGCACTGCCGAGGTGATCTATGGTGCCGGCAAAACCACAGAACAGATCGTTGGTATCGCCGGAGCCATGAAGGAACACGGACAGAAGACCATTCTTATTACTCGGATCTCGGAAGAGACCGCAAAAGAAATTTCTAATACATACCCGGTGGATTACAATGCCATGGGACAGCTTGGAATCATCGGTTCCCTTCCGGAGCCCGACGGAGACGGAACTGTCGTTGTGGCGACCGGAGGTACCAGTGACATCCCCATCGCGGAAGAGGCCGCTGTGACCGCAGAAGCACTGGGAAACAAAGTGACCCGTCTCTATGATGTGGGTGTTTCCGGGGTCCACCGCCTACTTTCCCATCAGGAGGATATCATGACCGCACAGGTCATCGTTGCCGTGGCTGGAATGGAGGGTGCCCTTCCCAGCGTGATCGGCGGACTGGCAGACTGTCCGGTGATCGCGGTGCCTACCAGTGTCGGTTACGGTGCCTCTCTCGGAGGCATTGCCGCACTGCTTTCCATGCTGAACTCCTGTGCAAGCGGTGTGTCCGTCGTAAATATCGATAACGGCTTCGGGGCCGGTTATCTTGCCAATATGATCAATCATCTGGGGCAAAAGTAAATGAGAGTATTATATCTTGACTGCGGAATGGGAATCGCCGGCGACATGATGACTTCCGCCCTGCTAGGACTGTTTGACGATCCTCAGCAGCAGGCCGATAAGCTCAATGCCATGGAAATCCCCGGCATCTCATTTCAGGTCGAAACAAAGAAGTGCCAGGGTATTGCCGGTCTTCACACAAATGTCACGTATCTTGGAGAATCGGAAGGACATTCTTCGTCCCATTCCCATATCTCCATGGACAAGATCCGCTCCGTTCTCCAGGACCTGAAAGTTCCGGAGCCGGTCCGAAATGATATCTCCGCCATCTACGATGACATTGCTGCAGCGGAATCCAAAGCCCACGGATGTCCGGTGGAAGAGATCCATCTCCATGAACTGGGCGCGATGGATGCGATAGCGGATATTGCGGCCGCTTCCCTTCTGCTGCACGAACTTGATCCGGAGCTTGTAATATCCTCTCCGGTCTGTGTAGGACACGGCACCGTGAATACTGCCCATGGAACACTTTCCGTTCCCGCACCTGCCACTGCCAGCCTTCTGGAAGGCATTCCCTGCTTTGCCGGAGATGCGGCTGGTGAGATGTGCACTCCCACGGGCGCGGCGCTGCTGCGCCGATATGTGCATCAGTTTGCGTCCATGCCGGTGATGACGATCGATCATCACAGCTACGGACTTGGCACAAAGGAATTCGAAAACCGTCTGAATGCGGTCCACGCCATGCTGGGAGAGCTGCATCCGGATGTCATTGAACTGTCCTGTAATGTGGATGATATGACGCCGGAAAGCATTGCCTATGCGCTGGATCAGCTGATGCAGGAAGGGGCTCTGGATGCCGGATGGACTTCTTTCGGAATGAAGAAGGGGCGTCCCGGGATCCGTATCGATCTTCTATGTCGTCCCGAGGATCGGGATCGATTCGTAGACTTGCTGTTCCACCACACCACTACAATCGGGCTGCGGGAAACCGTATGCACCAGAGAGATCCTGTCCCGTTCGGAAGGAATCATCGAAACGACCTGGGGGCCTGTTCGTTATAAGTGCTCAGAAGGACACGGGGTACGCCGCATCAAGGCGGAATACGATGATCTGGCCTCCATCGCCAAAAGTCAAAACATTCCTCTCGACGTTGTTCGCCAGGAATTTGAAGAACAAAGCAAATAAGAAATCACCAGCAACGAGTTTATGAGGGGGGTTGTGTTTCATGCCTGATATTATTCAGCTAGTGAAAACAAATTGCAGAGACTGCCATTGCTGTATCCGGTATTGTCCCACCAAGGCGATCCGTTATTCCGGTCATCAGGCAAACATCATCGGCAACATGTGCGTACTCTGCGGAGAATGCTATCGCGTGTGTCCGCATGATGCGAAGAGCATCGTAGATGGAAAAGAGATTACGAAGGTTCTGATCCAGCAGAGTGATGGTCCTGTGATTGCCAGTATCGATCCTGCGTTTCCGGCATTTTTCGGAGTCGGTCTTTCCAGTATTACGGAGGGACTGAAAGCGATCGGATTCGATGAAGTGGAAGAAACGGCCATCGGTGCCGCTATCGTAAAAAAACACTATGACATGCTGATATCCGAAAGCAAAGATGATGTCATTATATCCACGACCTGCCCGTCCGTGGTTTCTCTGGTTGAAAAATACTATTCGGAGCTTATTCCATGCCTGGCTCCCGTGGTTTCTCCCATGGTCGCACATGCACAGGATATCAAACGCCGGATTCCCGATGCAAAAATCGTTCATATCGGCGGATGCATCGCCAGGAAGCAGGAACAGTATGACACCGATGTGGACGCCATGCTCACGTTTGACGAGCTGGAAGAGATCTTCCGGCTGGAGAACATTACGCTGACACCGCAGAAAGAGCCTCCTCTGGAAGCCTCTATGGAACGACGGTTCTGTCTGCCCGGCGGCATGCTCAGCTGTCTGAACACACCGGAGGATCCCACGTTCTCCATGATGGAGTTTGACGGCGTGGACATGTGCCGTCACGCTCTGGATGATATCCGCAAAGGCAGCATCCGCAAATGCTTTGTGGAACTGAACATGTGCAACGGCGGCTGTGTCGGAAGCCCCATTATGGAGCATTATCGGAACGAACCGGTGCGCGGAAGCTATCTGATCCGCGCTTCTGCCGGACCCAAGCACTTTGACGTTCCCGATGTCCATCACGGGGAAAACTTCCGTGCTTTCCAGTCGAGAACTCCCCGTATGAAGAATCCTCTGGAATCCGAGATCAGAGAGATCCTGAAATCCATTGGCAGAGACTCTCCGGAGAAAGAACTTAACTGCGGCACCTGCGGTTATCCGACCTGCCGGGACAAGGCAATCGCCATTTACCGCGGTATCGCCGATCCCAACATGTGCCTTCCCCACATCATGGCGCAGACGCGAAGCTTCCAGAGCAACATTTTGGACAACACCCCCAACGGTGTCATCATCCTGAATGAGGACTTTGAGATCCAGGTCATCAATCCGAAGGCCATGGAACTGATGAATATCCGACACGAGTCTGACGTTCTTGGCGAGAATGTGGTGCGTATTCTGGATCCGACTCCTTTCTTCAATTTGTATTCCTCCGGTCAGCGTCTTTCCACGGAGAAGCGCTATTTCTCCGATTACCGGAAATACTGTGTCCAGACCATTGTGAACGACACCTCTTCCCACACGATGATGTGCATCCTCCGTGATGTCACGGAAGAGGAAGAAGCCCGTCTGGAGCGGGAACGTATCGGAAAGGACACCATTGAGATTGCCGACAAGATCGTCGATAAACAGATGAGAATCGTACAGGACATCGCGATGCTGCTTGGTGAGACCACCGCGGAAACAAAAATCGCACTGACAAAACTGAAGGAGCGTATCGATATCAATGAGAATGAATGAGTATTTCGCTGATGTCGGTTATCAGAG
>JAEIGA010017376.1_pt1 | contig 10956 bp, 8 predicted proteins | sample 9270691 | NCBI WGS metagenome assembly JAEIGA01 (sample SAMN17057246, study PRJNA624740) | gut metagenome | biome: biome; isolation source: fecal sample | host: Bos grunniens | place: China: Xizang | collected 2019 | reverse complement strand
CGTAGGTATGGGTAAGGATCACACTCTTTACGCTCTTATTGACGGTAAGGTAAGCTTCCGCAAGAAGGCAGACAACAAGTCTTACGTTTCAGTACTTCCATTCGAGAACTAATTCCCGAAGGATACTGGAAAAGACATAAAGGCAGTAATCCAAATGGATTATTGCCTTTTATTTTTTATTGAAAATATTTAATTTTGCATGTTTGGTTCGACTGATAATAGAATTTAAAATATATATACTATGCTTACTCTTAAATTGCTTCGTGAAAATCCGGATTTCGTGATTGAGAAGCTTGCAGTAAAGAACTTTGATGCAAGGGAGATCGTAGAGAAGATCAACGCTCTCGATCAGAACAGAAGAGCTCTTCAGGCAGAGCTTGACTCTTGCCTTGCTGAGCAGAAGAAGAAGGCTGCCCAGATCGGTGGCCTTATGAAGGAGGGCAAGAGGGATGAGGCCGAAGTTGTGAAAGCTGAGGTTGCCGCTCTCAAGACCCGCTCTGCTGAAATAGAAAAGATATCGCAGGAGAACAATGCCGAGCTTGACTCTCTGGTTGTTCTTCTTCCGAATATTCCATGCGACATGGTACCTCAGGGAAAGACTGCTGAGGACAATGTTGTGGTGAAGACAGGCAACGAGGTACCGGAGCTTGGAGAGAACAAGCTGCCGCACTGGGAGCTGGCAAAGAAGTATGACATCATTGACTTCGATCTTGGTGTCAAGCTTACCGGCGCAGGATTCCCTGTATATAAAGGCAAGGGTGCGAGACTCCAGAGAGCCCTCATCAACTTCTTCCTTGACTTCAATACAAACGCAGGTTACCAGGAGGTAGAGCCGCCTATCATGGTGAATGAGGCTTCAGGATTCGGTACAGGTCAGCTTCCGGACAAGGAGGGTCAGATGTACCATGCTACAGCCGACAATTTCTACCTCGTTCCTACAGCAGAGGTTCCGGTAACAAACATCTTCAGGGATGTGATTCTCGCTAACAACGAATTTCCTGTAAAGATGACCGCATATACCCCATGTTTCCGCCGCGAGGCCGGTTCATATGGAAAGGATGTACGTGGCCTTAACCGTCTGCACCAGTTCGACAAGGTAGAGATCGTGCGTGTTGAGAAGCCTGAGGATTCATATGCAGCATTGGATGAGATGGTTGCGCATGTGGAGTCAATCGTGAAGGCTCTTGGTCTTCCTTATAGGATCCTTCGCCTTTGCGGTGGGGACATGAGCTTCACTTCAGCAATAACTTACGACTTTGAGGTCTACTCTGCAGCTCAGGAGAGATGGCTTGAGATCTCTTCTGTGTCAAACTTTGAGTCATATCAGTCAAACCGTCTCAAGCTCAGATATAAGGATGCTGACGGCAAGACTCAGCTGGCCCACACGCTGAACGGCAGCTCGCTCGCGCTTCCGCGCGTGGTGGCAGCCCTTCTCGAGAACAATCAGAAGGGTGACAGGATAGAGATCCCGGAGGCACTCCGTCCATACACAGGATTTGATTATATTGACTAAGGAAAAGATCATATTAGGCATTGATCCCGGAACCAATATCCTTGGTTACGGGATCATTCGTGTGGACTCTAAAGGTCCGCACTATGTCGATATGGGAGTATTTGATCTTAGAAAGATATCAGATCCGTTTGAGAAGCTCGCCAACATCTTTTCCGGAGTAGGCGAACTCATTGAGGTGCACCGTCCGGACAGCGTGGCTGTCGAGTCTCCGTTCTATGGTAAGAATGCTCAGGTAATCCTGAAACTCGGAAGGGCGCAGGGAGCCGCGTTGACAGCTGCGGTCATGCGCGGAATACCGGTTGCTGAATACGCTCCACGTAAGGCCAAGATCGCAATCTGCGGTAATGGTGCCGCGTCTAAGGAGCAGGTAAGCATGATGATTCAGAAGACTTTGAAAGCAGACCTTGATCCTAAGCATCTGGATGCGACAGACGCACTTGCCATTGCCTTGTGTCATCATTATCAGATGTCCAATCCTCTTGCCGGAACCGGCGGTAAGACAGATTGGAAGAAGTTCCTGGAAAACAATCCGGCCAGGATAAAAAAGTAAACGAAGATTAAACCATTGCCTACGGCAATTGTCAAACTTGCTATGAAATATTATATCAGGACCATTACACTTTTCCTGCTTGCTCTTCTTGCAAGCGTGACAGCCTCAGCTCAGGGCCAGGTTTCCGTGAGCTTGAAGCTTATTGATTCCAAGACATCGGAGCCAGTATCTTTTGCAACAGTTTCCTTGACCGTCAAAGGACAGGAAACGCCGGCTAAATATGTCCTGTCCGATATTGATGGAAATGCTGAACTTACAAAGATGCGTCGCAATACATATATCCTCAAGGCTGAACTTATGGGATACAAGCCGTATTCTCAGGAACTGAAGGTTGACAAGGATATGAATCTCGGCGAAATCAAGATGGAAGAGGATGTCGAGGTACTTGATGCAGCAAGAGTGACTGACGTCGGAAATCCGATCATCATCCGCAAGGATACCGTAGAGTATACAGCTTCATCATTCAAGACTTCTGATAATGATATGCTTGAGGAACTTCTCAAGAAGCTTCCTGGCGTAGAGGTCGAGGCTGACGGAACCATAACCGCAAACGGTGAGACCATTACAAAGATCACTATCGACGGAAAGACATTCTTCCTTGATGATCCTCAGCTCGCTTCAAAGAACATCCCGGCAAAGATGATCGAGAAGGTGAAGGTTGTCGAGAAGAAGTCGGACCAGGCTCTCTTTACCGGTATCGATGACGGCGAGCATGAGACTGTCATTGACCTGTCGATGAAGCAGGGTATGATGAAGGGATGGTTCGGAAACGTAATGGGTGGCGGTGGCCATGATGTCCCTGGAGCAGGATCAGATATGAATGACTGGAGATATCAGGGTGCAGCCATGATGGGACGATTCACGGACAAGAGTCAGATCAGCATCATCCTCAATGGTAACAATACCAACAACCGCGGATTCAATGATATGGCCGGCAGCATGATGCAGGGTATGCGCGGCGGTGGCGGAATGGGTAGAGGAATGGGAGGCTGGGGCCGTGGAAACGGCATCACCACCTCGTGGATGGGAGGTCTCAATGGGGCCTTTACACTGCTGGATGATAAGATGGACCTGGCCGGAAACTATCTTTACAACGGTTCCATCAATGATGTCATGGAGGAAAGCTCGAAGATCACATATCTTGAAGATGGCAGCCGTCTTCTGAATGATGAGTCAGGAACTGGCCGTACGATGACACAGGGACACAGATTCGGTATGAGACTGGAGCATAAGTTCTCGGAGAATACTTCGATCCTCTTTGAGCCTCAGTTCAATTTCGGCTATGGAAACTTCAATGAATTTTCCAACTTCACCACAGCCACAGAACGGGATGGTGTAGCGACACCTACAAACGAGGGATATACTTCAAGAAACGGTCTCAATGATAACTGGCGTACAAGCGGCTTCCTCCTCCTCAGACAAAGGCTCGGAAAGCCAGGACGAACCATTTCGGCTAACATCCGTTATAGCTACAGCAATAATGATATGAGCGGCTTCAATCAGTCGCTGACAGATATATTCGATCTTCAGACTGCTGAGAGCAGCAGCGAGGTCGTGAACCAGAGATATGATCAGAACTCGAAGAGCACTTCACTCAGCGGACGAGTTGTATATACCGAGCCTCTCGGTGGCGGTTTCTTCATCGAAACCAACTATCAGTATGGCTGGAACAGGAACACGTCATTCAAGAAGACGTTCAACAGTGCAACTGACGAACTGCAGGACGGTCTCCTGGTTTATGACGGTGTAGGGGAGATTCCGGACCCTGTTTACTCGAATTCGATCAACAATACCTCCCAGAACCATAGGGCAGGTGCCAGCCTGACATATCAGAAGGACAAAGTACGCGCTCAGCTTGGTGCCGCATACAATCCTACAATCACCGATAACGTGACTTCAGGTCATGATCCGTATCATAAAGTGTCGCACAACTGGTCTCCACAGGCGAGCTTGAATTACGAGTTCAATGACAATACCAGCATCCGCTTCTTCTACTGGGGACGCTCGTCGCAGCCGTCGACGAATCAGCTCCTTCCGGTGCCGGATAATTCTAACCCATTGAGCATATCTCTCGGTAATCCGAACCTGAATCCATACTTTAACCACAGCCTGCGTGGAAACTTCGGATACACTAACAAGAAGACCTTTACTTCGGTAAATGCCCGTTTCGGTGCCGGTCTTGTCCAGGATGCTATAACAAGCGCCCAGTGGTATGACCCTTCAGGAGTACAATATTCGATTCCTGTAAACGGCCCGGGAACAGGAAATGTTGACCTGCGCGTGATGGTGAACTCGCCTTTCGGAAAGTCCGGATTCTCGATCTTCTCGATGTCATATGGACGCTACAACCAGTCAACTTCGTTCATCGGATCAGGGGCTCTTGAGTCTGAGAAGTATTATGATCCTGAGAAAGCAACATTCGACTATGTCGCATTCAACAGAGATTACAGCGATCTTACCGCCAGCGATGATTTCGTGAACAACAAGACTCAGACAATGAGCTTTACACAGAGACTTCGCTTTACATACAGAAATGACTTTGTGGAAGTGACTGTTGGCGGACGTACCAGAATGAATAAGTCATGGTATACAATGAAGAACAGCCAGTTGCAGGCTACATGGAACAATCAGGTTGACGCATCGATGAACTGGACTATCCCGGGCGGAATCAACATTATCTCTGATGTGGACTATAACTGGTATAATGGATACACCACGCCTCAGGAGGACGAGGTCATCCTTAACGCGGAGATTACAAAGCTGCTCTTCAAGAACAAGTGTACCCTTGCCCTGAAGGCCTACGATATCCTCGGCCAGTCAAAGAACCTTTCGGTTTCAGACTCTGCCAACTACCATATCGAGACAAGGAACAACACTCTAGGAAGATACATCATCCTCTCGCTCACTTACCGCTTCGGTAACTTCGGCGGGCCTGGTGGCGGAAGAGGCCCGGGCGGCCCTATGGGTGGCGGTCACGGACCATATAGAAGATAAAGACTTTATTTCTTGATCAGTCTTACGACCAGGGCCAGAAGCAGCAGTACAAAAATGAAACTGCAGATGCGGCCGGTGATGTCGCCGTGACTTACAAAGAATGTAATGTCATCCCTTAACGGGATCTGACCTTTGATTACAGCCTGCTCCCACCAGGGAGTGGGCTGTAATATCTTTCCTGAAGGGCTTACGATGGCGCTGATGCCGGTGTTTGCGCAGCGGGCGATGGCACGACGGGTTTCGATTGCGCGAAGCGATGCGTAGCTCAGGTGCTGGCGGTATCCCGGAGTGTTGCCCCACCATGCGTCGTTTGTGATGATGGCCATTGCGCGTGCTCCCTTGCGGATGTAGTCTGTATAGTATTCGCCATATACGGACTCATAGCATACTGCGCAGCCTATCTCTGTGTTCTGACCCTCCACATCCTTCACATTCAGAAGTGTGATCTCGTCCTGACCTACACATCTGCCCATGACTCCGCCAAGCATGTCGTCGATCTTGCAGAAGATGCGTGGATATGGAGTGTGCTCTACAGCAACTACGAGCTTGCTCTTGTGGAAGATTTCTGTGCGGGCTGTTCCATCTATCATCAGCGCCGAATTATGTGACTCAACCCAAAGGTCGCGACCTAGATCCCTGGCAGTATATGAAGGAGCCTTTGCTGCACTGATGTAGTCATAGGCCGATGCTCCGAAAAGCATGTTCACATCAGGATAGTCCTTCAGCAGGGTGGTGAATCTTCTCCATGTGCGGCTTCTTTCGTATTGTCCTACGACAATATCTCCAGTAAAGGTTTCCGGTGCGACTATGAGAAGTGGGGCTGCAGTAGTGTCATTCTTCCTGTATGCCAGTTCTTTCGTTATCTGCCCCTCAACTATGGCATTCTGCTGGTCCTGGGTCATCGCCTGGAACTTGTTGTATGGGTCGATGTTCGGCTGGACTATCAGCACCTCAAGGTTCTCGTCGCTTACCATGGCGTCTTCATATCTGCTTCCGACAGCGGCGGATATGATGAACGGAGCAATAAGAAGCGCGGCAATACCTGTGCATGCTGCCGTCTTGGCTTTCCAGTTCCATCTGAAGACAGAGCCGTCCGAAAGACTCACAAGCAGACCAAAGATGCTCAGATTGCTTGTCCATATCCATAGCGATCCTCCGAGCGATCCTGTGAACTCGTACCACTGTATAGAACCGATGCTTCTCGCAAAAGCGTTTCCGAGTACGAGCCATGGCCATGAGATTTCAGCGTCAAAGTAGAATCTTTCCCATGCAATCCATGTGAGCATCAGGAAGATGTATGGAAGCGCTCCGCTGAATTTCTTCTTGCTCAGTCGGAAGAGTCCGAATACGAGGGACATTTGGAATGCGTTTGCGAAAACGGCAAACAATCCTCCGCCAACTGTGGCGTTGCATACCCAGAATGTCGTGATGGCATTCCAAAGCACGAATGCGGAATAATGATAGATCCAGACATGCTTTTTTTCGGTCAGGGTTGCTATTCGCTCCATGCATAGAAGCGGTATGAGGCCGAAAAGAGCGAGAAATCCGGTGTGGGGCACGAGATATGGAATCGACATCATCACTGCGGACAGCAGCACAAGACCCCAGAGTATCATATTTTCCTTTTTCATTCTGTACTTGGTGTTAGCTGCTGCAAAGATATAAATAAAATTACTACCTTTGTTCGTTATGTTGATGGACATGCTCAAAGGATTCCTTGTGGGAATTTGTGCGTCGGCCCCTATAGGACCGATCGCTATTCTTGTTGTACAGAAGTCCCTCAGCATGGGACATAAGGCTGGATTCGTGTCCGGTCTGGGAGCCAGCGTTGTGGATACGCTTTATGCTTCCATTGCAATCTTTGCCCTTGCCTTTGCACAGAGGTTTCTTGAAGACCACCGTGTCATCATCCTTATTGCAGGAGGCGTGGTCCTGGCGGTGCTGGGACTCTCTATGGCTCTAAAGGATCCTTTCAGAAAGATGAAGTCTGATGGGACAACGGTGTCACCGAAGGATTTCGGAAAAGCGGTGATGATGGCGTTGTCGAACCCGGGAGCGATATTCGTCATGCTGGCTTTATTCGCATTCTTCGGTATAGCCAACAAATCGCCCCACGACTGGAGCGTCATGCCGATCATCCTCTCTGTGAGCGCGGGCTCGGTGACATATTGGTTCAGCATTTCGTGGATGCTGAGCCGTTTCAGAAGAAGGTTTCAGATGAACACCATACTCTGGATAAGCAGGGTGACAGGTGCATTGATAGTGATAATAGGAACTGCATTGCTCGGCAAGGGACTCTTCATGGTCCTTCTGCAGGGCATGCCAATACAATAATATATGGAAAACTCTAAAGTATTCTTCACTGACCTGAGGACAGTCCCAGGTAACGACATGCTGACCAAACTTGAACGCCTTATAAGAAGGGCAGGCATCGCAGACATCGATTTTGACGGCAAGTTCACTGCCATCAAGATACATTTCGGCGAGCCGGGCAATCTTGCTTACATCCGTCCTAACTATGCAGCACGTGTGGTTGACGTTATCCGTTCGCTTGGCGGAAAGCCTTTCCTTACAGACTCAAATACTCTCTATACTGGAGGACGCTCAAACGCAGTGGATCACCTCAATGCAGCGATGGAGAACGGCTTCAATAGAATCGGAGCTCATGCTGACGTTATCATAGCTGACGGTCTTAAGGGTACTGATTACAAGGAAGTTCCTTCTGGTGGAAAATATTGCCCGTCACCAAAGATCGGCGCTGCAATCGCTGATGCTGACATCGTGATTTCCATGAACCACTTCAAGGGACACGAGCAGAGCGGATTTGGCGGTGCGCTGAAGAACCTTGGAATGGGTTCGGCAAGTGTCGGCGGAAAACTCGAGCTCCACTCTTCGTCTCAGCCTTGCATCGATCTTGACAACTGCATCGGTTGCCGCGTATGCGAGAAGTACTGCCGTCACGATGCGGTAAAGGTTGTAGATAAGAAGGCTGTCATCGATTATGACAAGTGTGTAGGCTGTGGTCAGTGCGTGGCAGTATGTCAGAAGTCAGCAGCCATTGTAAAGGACTATGATACATCTGAGGTGCTTAACAGCAAGATTGCTGAGTATGCATATGCTGTCGTCAACGGCAAGCCATCGTTCCATATAAGCTTCATCATGAATGTGTCGCCTAATTGCGACTGCTGGAATCATAATGATGCAGCTATAGTTCCTGATCTTGGAATCGCCGCTTCTTTTGATCCGGTAGCGCTTGACTGTGCATGTGCCGACCTCGTTACAGCAGCTCCGAGCCTTCTTGGAAATGCTATCTCTGACAAGGATGCGAAGCATGAGGGTGAATGCACATGCGGACACCATAATCACCACAAGGGTGAGGACAAGTTCCGCATTGTCCATCCGGACACCAACTGGAAGGCTGGTGTAGAGTACGGTGAGAAGATCGGTCTCGGAAGCCGTGCGTACGAACTGGTAATCGTTAAATAGAAATATGACAAAGACAGCAGAAAAGAAAGGATTCTTCAAGCATTGGATCGTGCGTAACCTTATGGCGGCTGCTATCATATGTGTCGTGCTGCTTGTGGGTGCAATCGTATTCCTGAACATTGCTACCCAGCATAACAAGGAACTTGCGGTTCCTGATTTCAAGGGCATGACTGTAGCGGAGGCTCAGGCTGCTGCAGAGGCTGCAGGTATCCGTGTTGAAGTAATTGACTCAGTGTATTCACAGAGAAACAGGGGAAAGATAAAGAGTCATACCCCTGCGGCAGGTACCATGGTCAAGGACGGCAGAAGAGTATTGCTTACAGTAAACGCAGTCAATGCAAGAAAGGTTACCATCCCTAATCTTGTAGGGTATTCTTTGAGACAGGCCATTCCTGAACTTGATCAGAGAGGTCTCCAGCTTGGCCGGCTGATTTACAGAAACGACATGGCCACCAACAACGTTCTTCAGCAGCAATATCGTGGCCGTTCAATAGCTGCCGGGGCTCAGGTGGAAGCCGAGTCGGTTATCGATCTTGTGGTCGGCCTGAATTCTTCTGACTGCGAGACTATTATTCCTAGTGTCGTAGGCAAGGATGAAAAGTCAGCTGTCAGGACACTTCATGACTCATATCTCAACGTCAAGAGAGCGGTCTTCGACAAGGAGGTGCAGACATGGGAGGATAGCCTCAGTGCCGTAGTATATAAGCAGAATCCGGCCCCATCTGAGTTTGCAGTGGGTATGGGAACAGATGTTACGATTTATCTTAAGAAAGCAGAGGTAGAGGAGTAAAGATGGCGGAAAAAGACTTATACATGGATTTTGAAGATGCGCCTATCGAGGATTTCGATCCGATGCAGGCGGGAGATGAGGTTGCGTACGAGGATGAGCAGCAGGAGATGTTCGAGCATTACCGCTTCGATATCGCTGCCGGTCAGGTTCCCATGCGTGTAGACAAATATCTGGCGACACATATGGAATTCACATCCCGTCATCGTGTCCAGATGGCGATCAAGGCTGAATACATCCGTGTCAATGACAAGATTGTAAAGGCTAACTATGTCGTACGTCCTGGAGATGTGGTCAAGTTCGTGATGCCTTATCAGAGACGTGGTCTGGAAATTCTACCGGAGGATATCCCATTGAATATCGTGCATGAAGACGAGGATGTGCTGGTGCTCAACAAGGAACCTGGCATGGTAGTGCATCCCGGTCACGGCCACTTCAGCGGCACGTTGGTAAATGCTCTGGCACATCATCTTGGTCTGTCGCAAGGACCGGATGCTGAGGATGAGAGGATGGGAGTATTGGTGCATCGTATAGATAAGGATACTTCGGGTCTTCTTGTAGTTGCCAAGAATGAAGAAGCGCAGCTTAATCTTGCAAAGCAGTTCTTTGTACACTCGATAGAGCGCCGTTACGTCGCTATCGTCTGGGGCAACCTCAAGGAAGATGAGGGAACCATCACTGGCAATATAGGTCGTGACCCTAACGACAGGATGCGCTTCAAGGTGTTCCCTGAAGGAGATCATGGCAAGCATGCAGTGACTCATTATCGTGTCCTTGAGCGCTTCGGATATGTGACTGTAGTGGAGTGCCGTCTGGAGACCGGTCGAACCCATCAGATCCGTGTACATTTCAACTGGATAGGCCATCCGCTCTTCAATGACGAGAGGTATGACGGTGCTGAAATAAGGAAAGGAACCATATATGCCAAGTATCGTCAGTTCATAGAAAACTGTTTCAAGCTTCTTCCGCGTCAGGCCCTTCATGCCAAGACATTGGGTTTTGTCCATCCTAGGACAAAGGAGATGGTACGCTTTGATTCCGAGTTGCCGTCAGACATGCAGGCACTGATTGACAAGTGGAGGAAATATTCCGAGAACATGAGCCAGTTCCTGGAGGAATAAAAAAGGTGGGAGGCTAATCCAGCTTCCCACCTTTTTCATCATAGAATTCATTCTGCAAGACTGTGAAGTCGGTTGTCTCTACAACCTCGATCTTACATCTGTACTTCTTTTTCCATTTTCCCACTATCGATGAGAAGATACCTCTGGTAAGGTATGCACCGAGAATCGGGTTGACCTTGAGTATGAGGCTTGTGATCTTCTTCTCATTCACATAGTATGTAAGCCTTCTTTCGATGGCTTCGTCGATCACGACACTTGAAGATATCTTTCCGGTGCCGTTGCATACCGGACACACTTCCATGGTGTTGATCTCGGTTGCCGGACGGACCCTCTGCCTTGTGATCTGCATCAGCCCGAACTTGGTCAGCGGCAGCACATTGTGCTTTGCCCTGTCTGTTGCCATCAGTTCGGTCATCTTCTTGTAGAGTGCATTCTTGTGCTCGTTACTTTCCATATCGATGAAGTCTACGATCACGATGCCTCCCATGTCCCTGAGTCTGAGCTG
>JAEIGA010017375.1_pt1 | contig 10956 bp, 9 predicted proteins | sample 9270691 | NCBI WGS metagenome assembly JAEIGA01 (sample SAMN17057246, study PRJNA624740) | gut metagenome | biome: biome; isolation source: fecal sample | host: Bos grunniens | place: China: Xizang | collected 2019 | reverse complement strand
TTGGACTTTATGGTTGAGCTACCGAGATTCGAACTCAGAATAACAGAACCAAAATCTGCTGTGTTACCATTACACCATAGCTCAATCGTTGCTCGTAAGCGGTTGCAAATATAGTGTAAAGTTTTGAAACAACAAAATTTTGGGCTACTAATGTTTCAGCATCTATGCTTTGTTCGCGATGCCGTTTTGCAAAACCTGGTTGCGATACTCGTTGGGCGTAACACCAAACTCCTGCTTGAACACTCGCGTAAAGTGATGCGGATATTTGAAGCCAAGGTTATAACCAATTTCACCTATCGAGAACGACGAGTAGCGCAGTTGGTGTGCCGCCTCCTTAACAACCATTTGGCGAATGTATTGCTGCGCCGAGCACCTCAACTTCTTGCGCACAACATCACCGAGATAGTTGGGCGAGAGGTGCAAGACATCGGCACACGAAGATACCGTAGGCAGCTCTTGCAGCATATCGCGCGAGCCACTCAAGTAGTCGCGGATAAGTTTACCGAATTTTGAGACGATAATATCGGCAGAGTCCTTAAGCGAGCCGCGCTGACGCTCGAAGTAACGCATACACAGATTCAGCAACACCGCAATGCCCGCAGCGATGATATGCGCCGAGAAGCGGTCAGTGGCATTTTGAAGCTCAAGGCGTACGCTCTTGAAACAGCATAGAATCATATAACGCTCGTCACTATCGAGCCTTATCTTATTGGTTGTGTCGGGAGTAAAGAATTTATACTCCTTCATTCGATTTGCAAGCAGCGTATCGTCAAGCAACTTGGGGTCAAAGACTATTGCCCAGCCATGTGTTGAATACTCAAAATCCTCTTCGAGAGTATCCATATATCCTGGGGTGTAGAAGTGCAAATATGCCCCCGTATCACTATCGTCTTGCCACGAACAAGCCAGACCATAGACCCCCACACGCTTGGGCGAATACCTAACAGTACCCACCTCGTCAAGGTCTATGATACTAACCAATTTATCGCTCGCTTCGACACCCAGATAGGCACAGCATGCCTCAACATTGCTAAGTTCTAAAACACTCTTCTTATGCGCCATTCTAACCCTACTTTTATAATGATTTCGGCATAATTAATAACCAATAGCCCAATATTCAGTAATATTGGTTATTATATAAGTAATACATCTATTGTGAAAAAGTTAACAGCGTACTACTTTTGTCGTCGAATTATTGCCGGTGTGTATTGTTCTGCTAACGAGGGTTGATGAGGCTTTCATTTGGGTAATAGTTAGCAGGCTATGGGGGAACACACCGGCTTTTTTGTGCACTTATGTAAGCTTATAGCTTCGACAAGAACTTCTCGCGGTTAACGATGTAACGAACATGGTCGCCCTCGCCGATAACGACATCGGCATCGTAAGCCGTAATCTTGAAGGTAAGTTTGCGTCCCTCAACCTCCGTAAGCTCCGCCACAGCGCTAATCGAGCGACCCACCTTCGATGGTTTGAGGTGTGTAGTAGAAATCATAGAGCCTACCGTAGTATCGCCCTCGTCGAGGTGCAACGCCACGGCCATCATAGCGGCATTCTCCATAAGAGCCACCATTGCGGGTGTTGCGAGCACGGCCATATCTCCCGAGCCAATAAATTCTGCTGTATTACCATCGTTGACAACCATCACACTCTGGTGCTTTAATCCTTTTTCTAACATAGTTTTTCGATTTAGTTTATAGAGCAAAGATACAAAAAATTCTCTTACGAAAGACTCTACTAACGATTTATGCGTTATCTTTGTAGTGGTATCTATTAAAATTCTATCGTGAAGCGCTATATCATACTGCTCATATTGGTTGTCGCGGCTGTGGTTTCGTCGACAACAGATGTCTCGGCACAGGGGCGTCGCAAGCGTGTGTATGGCGCATCGGCAGCACGCTGGGGCAAGGACTCAAGTGGCGACTCCATGCTCTACATCACCCTACTTCCCGTAAAGATTAAGGGTGGCATAGACCTTGCTCAACACCAGCGCATGGTGCGCGCCGTAAAGAAGGTTTACCCCTTAGCACTCGACGCTGCACAACGCCTCGAGGAGCTCGACCGAGAGCTCGAAAAACTCGACCTTAAGAAGGACCGCAAGGCATACACCAAGGCTGTGGAGGATGCTCTAAAAGAGGAGATTACGCCCATACTTTGGAAGATGACGCGCTACGAGGGTAAGATACTCATAAAGCTCATCGACCGCGAGACTGACCACACCGTATTTAGCATCGTGAAGGATATACGCTCGGGCTTCACCGCGGGCTTCTACCAAGCCATGGCCCGACTCTTTGGCGCCAACCTAAAGCTCGAATACGACCCCGAGGGCGAGGACTACATACTCGAGCAAATCGTAATATACTACAACGCGGGGTTGTTGTAGTGGGTTTTAGTGTTGGATATTGAGGAAACTTTTGTATCTTTGCGCGATGATTGATCGTGAAACCATAGACCGAATATACGCTGCTGCCAATATCATAGATATTGTTGGCGACTATGTTACGCTCAAACGCAAGGGCGTAAACTATGAGGCGTGCTGTCCTTTCCACCAGGAGAAGACACCCTCGTTCAAGGTCTCTCCCGCGCGTGGCATCTACAAATGTTTCGGCTGCGGCAAGAGTGGTAACGCCATCAACTTCGTAATGGAGCAAGAGAGCGCCACCTACCCCGAGGCGCTACGCATCATAGCCAAGCGCTACGGCATCCCCGTGAAGGAGGAGGAGATGACGCCCGAGGACATGGAGCGCAACAACAACCGCGAGAGTATGTTTGCGCTGAACCAGTGGGCCGCGGAGTACTTCCAGCGATATATGCACTACGAGGATGAGGGACGCAGCGTGGGCCTCTCCTACTTCTCATCGCAGCGCGGCTTCTCCGATGGCACCATCAAGCGCTTCGGCTTGGGTTTCTGCCCCTCGAAGAGTGATAAGTTCTCGGCCGATGCCCGTGCCGCGGGATACAAACCCGAATTCCTACTTTCCACAGGTCTATCTATTGAGCGCGAGACGGATGGCGCACTACGCGACAGGTTCTACGACCGCGTGATGTTCCCCATACACAACATTTCGGGCCGTGTGGTTGGCTTTGGTGGCCGTACGCTACGCACCGACAAGAAAGTTGCGAAGTATCAGAACTCTCCCGAGAGCGAGATATACAACAAGCGCCGCGAGGTATATGGCCTCTTCTTTGCCAAGAAGGCGATTCAGCAGGAGGACTACGCAATCCTCGTTGAGGGCTATGCCGATGTAATCTCCATGCACCAGGCGGGAGTGGAGAATGTCGTGGCATCATCAGGCACTTCGCTAACAGAGGAGCAGATACGCCTCATTAGCCGCTTCACGAACAACATAACGCTGATGTTCGATGGCGATGCTGCAGGTGTTAAGGCGGCATTGCGTGGTGTCGACCTCATCCTTAAGGAGGGCATGAATGTACGCATCGTGCTACTTCCCGAGGAGCACGACCCCGACACCTTTGCGCGTGCCAACACCTCGGAGGCTCTACGCGCATACATAGCCGAAAATGCGCAGGACTTCCTTGCATTCAAGGCGCGCCTACTCTTGGGTGAGGCTACGAATGACCCACTTAAGCGCACCGAGGCGATAAACGACATGGTGCAATCTATAGCCCACATCCCCGACCAGATTAAGCGCTCGGAGTATGTGCGCTACTGCGCCGAGATTATGAATGCCGACCAGCAGACATTGGCCGTGGCCGTAGCACGCAATATTGATGCGCTAAAGGGCAACACCGAGGCACAGAACTTCCTGCAGCGACAGCAGATGCGTGAGCGCCAGCAGGCGACACCCGAGTCGTTGTATGTCGCTAAGCCCGAGATACACGAGCCAGCACACAAGAGTTTCACGGCGGGAACGACACAGGAGACCTTGGAGCGCGAGATAACGAAGTACCTGCTTAAGTATGGCCACACGGACATAACACTCGAGGAGGGCAAGGAGTATGTCGCCTACAATGTGGCAAGCTACATCTTCGATGAGCTCGATGCCGATGGCCTAACGCTTGAGTTGGAGCCCTACAAGAGCATAATAGAGGTATATCGCGCAGAGTGGGAGCGTCTGGGTGAGGGTGTAGAGGTGTCGCCACACACCTTCATCAACCACCACAACGCCGCGATATGCAAGACAAGTATCGACCTGTTAACCTCCGACGACAGCTATGTCATAAGCAAGATATGGGAGCAGAAAGAGGTGCACCTCGAGACCGACGAGGAGCAGTTGAGCGAGGGAGTGCCCAAGGTTGTGGTGCTCTTCAAGTGGCGCACACTCGACAAACACATTCAGGAGCTTAAGGCACGCCTCGGCAGCGAGGAGGACTTAGAGCCCACGATGCAGATGTTGGCGAAGTATCAGGCAGCGCGTGTGGCGATAGCCAAGAAGATGGGACGACTCATCTAAAAAGGGTGGCCCGGGTGCCTGCGTATCACTACGCGGGCGGTGTGCAAACAGAAAATAAACTTAAAAGATGTGTAAAACATATCAAAGATAAAAGAATTAATTACCTTTATCCGGGGCCACCCGCTTGGAGCATGTTCAAAACTTGTGCCGAGCAAGGGGTTAACCGAGTAAAACGATAATATGGCAGACTACAAAAATGTAAATATACGAAACAAGCGCGCGACATTCGACTACGAGATTTTGGAGGAGTACATCGCGGGTATCGTGCTTGTGGGTACGGAGATAAAGTCGCTACGCTTGGGCAAGGCGTCGCTCGTCGATTCATACTGCTACTTCGAGCGTAACGAACTCTGGATACGCAATGTCAACATCGCCGAGTACACATGGGGCACATGCAACAACCATGTTCCAAAGCGCGACCGCAAATTGCTTCTCAACCGCAAGGAGCTCAACAAACTACAGCGCGCGTTGCAGGATCGCGGCCTCACGGTTGTGGGCTTGCGCATCTTCCTTAACGACAGAGGCTTGGCAAAGGTTGCCATAGGCCTCGCACGCGGTCGTAAGGCCTACGACAAGCGCGAGTACATAAAGGAGAACGACGCAAAGCGCGAGATGGACAAGGCGCTAAAGGTTAACCGCAGATAAAACGAAACTATATATGGCACTTATACTTTCTATTGAGACAGGCACTGATGTATGCTCCGTGGCTCTTGCCAACGATGGCGAGCTTATGGCGCTCCGCGAGAGCGACGAGGGTCGCGACCACGCCAAGAAGGTGGCACTCTTCGTCGATGAGCTTCTCCGCGAGACGGGTGTTCAGCCCGCAGACCTCGATGCTATAGCCGTGGGCAAGGGTCCCGGCTCATACACAGGTCTCCGCATCGGTGTGTCGTTCGCCAAGGGCATGTGCTATGCCCTCAATATTCCACTTATCGCCGTGGGCTCTCTCGACGCCCTAACGGAGGTGGCACGCGAGGACTACGACGCAGGCATCCTCGACATTGAGGACAACGAGTGGGCAAACGCCTACCTCTGCCCCATGGTCGATGCACGCCGCATGGAGGTATATACCCAGGTCTTCGATACCGAGGGCAAGCCCCTCTCGGAGGTTGCAGCCGAGGTTATCACACCCGAGAGCCTCGCATCGTGGCGCGAGAAGGGCAAGATTGTAATCTTCGGTAATGGCGCAGCCAAGTGCACCGAGACACTCGCGGATGCTATACTCGTTGGCGTAGCACCCTCGGCACGCGGTATCGTACGCCTTGCGGAGGAGGCATTCAACGCCGAAAGGTTTGAGGATATAGCCTACTTCGAACCCTTCTACTTGAAGGAGTTTTTGGTTATCCCCTCAAAGAAGAAGTTGCTATAACCCATCGTAATAGGGTTGTGACCGCGATATAACCGACGCTTATAACCCTATAAAAAATAACGATTTGACTTTTTCAAATTGTTGCCCTATTTTTGCACCAAGAAAATTACAATAACAACTAAAAAGCAAATATAACTATGGCAACAATACATTTGACAAAGGGTGGTTTCGAGAACCGTATAGCAAAGATTGACGAGATGGCACAGGGCTGGCGTTTCCTTGGTGAGCGCCCCGCACTCATTGACTTCTACGCATCGTGGTGTGGTCCCTGCCAGCGCCTATCGCCCATCATCGACGAGCTCGCAGCAGAGTTCGAGGGCAAGGTAGACATCTACAAAGTTGATGTGGATGCGGAGGAGGAGCTCGCACGCCTCTTCAAGGTGCGCTCAATCCCCACACTCGTATATATCCCCACCGAGGGACTCCCCATCGTTGAGATGGGCGGCAAGGGCAAGGGCGAACTCAAGGAGAAGCTCAACGCACTGAAGTAACCGACAACACATAACCATAAACAAAAATCCCAGGCGAGAGTGTCGCTTGGGATTTTACTTTATCAGGGCACGCATTATCTATGAGCGATGAACCAGGGATTGTCGAGCACCTCCTTATTATATAATAAAGGTGTGCGGGTGATGAAGTCGTAGGTCACGCCTCCCGCCTCGGCAAGGATAAGCTCTCCCGCTGCGGTATCCCACTCCGATGTCGTAGTGGTGCGCACATAGTAGTCAACGCTACCCTCGGCAAGCAAGCAGAACTTATAGGAGCTACCCTGCTCCACAATCTCAATATCGGGATGTTCAGCACGGAGCGTTTCTATGTGTGCGTGAGTCTCGGGAGTCTGGTGTGAGCGCGACACAGCCACGCGGAACACATCGTGTGAGGCTCGCTCAAGAGGCAACACCTCGATGTTGGAGTGGATGTCCTCATAACTATAGTTAGCCTCCGCATCGGGCACCACGTCGCACATAACCCACGCGCCACGGCCACGCTCCGCGATATATATCTTGTGGTGGTAAGGCACATAGACAATAGCACTCACGCATAGGTTATTCTCCATAAGGGCGATGTTTACCGTAAACTCATTATTGCCCTTGATGAACTCCACCGTGCCATCCAGCGGGTCGACAAGCCAGAAGAGCTCCCAGTTGCAGCGCTCCTCGTATAGCATCGAGCGTCCCTCCTCCGAGAGTATGGGTATGCGCGTAGCACCCAACGACCTCTTAATGGAGTTGTGCGCCACCCTATCGGCTATGGTTATGGGTGTATGATCGCTCTTTAGCGCTATGTCGTAGTCGCTATGTTTGTATATCTTCATTATCTCTGCTCCAGCACGCACGGCGGCATTGAATTGCTCACATAGCAGGTACTCTCTAATCTTAATGTCTATCATCGTACGGGTGCTTTATAGGTCATTATTTTTCTACTACTCAAAGTTACGGATTTATTTCGACATAAGCAAGAGCAAGGCCACATTTCACAGCACATCTCCACAAATGAAACTATTTCTGCTCCGTAGTGACTAAAAGCGTGACAAGCGCACTAAATCAGCATTTTAGGGGGGGGTAAATGGTAGCGGTTTTAATTGAAACAAAAGAAGAGATTGTTATAAAGTTGCTATTTTTATTGTGAAATGTTTGTAAAATTAAAGAATAATAATATATATTTGCGTTTGGATTTGTCCAAATGAGAATTTATTTTTTTAAAAATTTTAACAACTACTAACAGAGATGAACACTTTTTTTAAGGGCGTAATGTCACTTTGCGCTATGTTTATGGCACTCGCCATGATTGGTTGTGGTAACGAGGTTGACACACCTAAACCAGAGCCCAAACCCGAGAACAAGGATGTAAAGATTGAGATTAGCGCTCTGGAGTACAACTCGGTGGAGGTTACCATCACTCCCAAGAACGAGGATGTAGTCTACTACGCATTCCTCTACCCCGATACCGAGGATTTTATGGGTCGCGACAACCTCGAGATTTATGTAGACATTCGCTACAGCGACAACTTTGAGAACTTCCTTACTTCAGGCTCTCAAACACTCACTTTCCAGGGTCTTATCGGCCACTCACACTACAAAGTAGTATACTTCGAGTATGACGAGGCTTCAGGCAAGAAGGTGGGCGATGTGTTGTTCTCGGAGCGCATCACAACACCCGATGCTCCCGAGGAGATTGGCCTCGAGATTTCGGACATCACAGGCATGTCAGCAAAGATTACCGTAACACCCCCAAGCGAGGATTTGCGTTACTTCGTATGGCTCTACACCATGGATAGCTACGAGCGCTACCAGCACTCAAGCGACTATGAGTTGTTCGGCTACGACTACTCATACTGGGCATACGCATCGCAGATGTATGGCATCACACTCGAGGAGATGATTGAGTTCGACACCAACTTCGGCACAAAGACATACAGCTCGGATGACTTCGTGCTCGTAGCAGAGTGGGATACAGAGTATCTCGTATGGGCATATGGCGTTACAACATCTGGCGAGGTAACAACAAATATCACACGCCGCACATTCAAGACCGCAGCCCCCGAGCCTTCATCAATGACATTCGAGGTACCAAACATCGACATTGAGTGGTACGAGGAGACAACCTCTGAGGGTACAATCCGCGGTTACCGAGCAAACGCAACTATCATCCCCTCGAACAAGGAGGAGAAGTACTTCGCGACAATCACCAACAAGAGCTGGTACGACTGGTACTTTACCGCAGATAACGACGGCCGTAGCGATGACGACTACATCATGAACCAGATTCTCTACAACGCACAGAAGCCATCATCGGAGTTGCCAAATATGTACAAGAGTGGCGACTATGAGTTTGACTGCTTCACCGAGCGCGAGATACTCCTCAAGCCCGAGCGTGAGTATGCTGTATTCGTATTCGGTATGGATGAGAATGGCGCTACAACAAAGCTCAACGTATTCCCATTCACAACAGGCGCTATGCCCCAGTAAGCAAACAAAAACTTAAAACATAATCGACTATGAACAAATTTCTAAAACTTTCAATGTGGGCGTTGTCTGCTGTGATGCTCTTCGCTACAGCCTGCAACAACACAGATGAGCCTACACCAGAGCCTAAGCCCGAGACAAAACTCGAGTTGACGCTCAGCGTTGGCGAGGTGACATCTTCAACCATCACCTACACCATCACTCCTAACATCGAGGATGCTACATACTTCGCACAGCTCTACGCTGCAGAGGAGCTCGTCGAGGAGCGCGACATCGCAATGAAGGCTGCTCTAATGACTATGGAGCAGGCATATACCAGCACACAGACCCTCACCGCAGAGGAGCTTAACGCCGAGAGCCAGTACAAGGTGCTCTACTTCGGTTACAACGCCGAGGAGAAGCGCTACACTACCGACTACCTCGTTAGCGACGCCATCACCACTGCTGACTTCGAGATTAGCGAGACACTCGAGGTTGCGTATGTCGAGAGCAGCGCAACATGGCGCAACGCATGGGTTGACATCAAGCCCTCGAACAACGAGTTGGAGTATGTCTTCGACTTTATGGAGAAGGCAAAGTGGGAGGAGCTTTACGCAGAGAACCCCGAGGCTATCGTTGCAGAGCGCATCCGTCTTTGGGAGCTTGACGTGGAGTCTGGCATCGAGTTCTACCCCGACTTGGATACATGGCAGAAGTATATGCAGCTCTACCAGCAGAACGGCACACAGACAATCAACGTTAGCGAGTACTACAACCTCCGTTGGGGCACAGAGTATGTTGTCTATGCATTCGGCATGAACGACGAGGGTTACCAGACTACAAATGTCGTAACCGCAGAGTTCGCTACTACAACTCCCGAGGCATCTGCAAACGCACTCTCAATCGCTCTTGGCGAGGTTACAGAGTCAAGCGTAGCCTTCACCGTTAACGCAAGCAACGACGACCCATACTTCGTATCTATCCAGGACAAGCGCTATGTAGAGCGCTTCGGCGAGGGTAAGGAGGAGTCATGGGAGGATATGATTTGGGACCTCACCTACGGCAAGACCGACGACCAGATTGCAGGCTTCATATTCAACGGCACACAGGAGCTCACAAACGCCTCTATCAATAAGAATATAGACACCTTGCACGAGTATCAGATTCTCGTATGGGGCTTCAACGATGGTCCTACAACCGAGGTATATGTATCGGAGGCATTCCAGCCACAGTCTGCAGTACGCGAGGTAAAGCTCTGGTTGGAGATTGAGGACGTTACTCACGAGAATGTTACTTGCTACGTTGACGTCAACTACGACGATGCTACATTCTACGCAGCATGCATCACCAAGGAGCAGCTTGGCGACGACTACGGCGCAACATACTTCTACGAGGTATTGGCAAACGTAACAGCCGACAGCCTCTACACCGGCTCACAGTCTATCACTTTCGAGGGCCTCAACCCCGACTCTGACTACTATGTTGTTGCATTTGGCTACGACGCAGAGCTTGCTGAGGCTACCACATTCCTTGAGTATGAGCCCGTACGCACTATGCCCGTACCTTCAGATGGTCTCTTCACTATCTCGGTTAGCGAGATCACATGGCGCGATGCTACAATCTCTGTAGCTACCAATCTCGAGGATGGCTACATCTTCGGTATCTATACCGCTGAGGAGTTCGCTGCAACTACCACAGAGGAGATTCTTGCAAAGCGTCGTGCTGTTTGGGAGGACTACGCAGCATCATACGACAGCCCCTGGACTAACTTCATGGGCTACGATATGAAGTATGGCAACAAGACTCTCTACGCATCATACGACATCATGAAGCTCCGCTGGGCTACAGACTACGTGTTCTACTGCATCGCTTTGGACGCAGAGGGTAACGCCGTATCGCAGATGGCTACCGCAGAGTTCTCTACCGTAACTCCTACTCCATCGGACTGCACATTCGATATCTCTATCGACTACACAGACAACTCATCTGCAAAGTTCACTGTTACACCTTCTGATGCCAATACACAGTACTATGTAACTGTACAGAGACAGTCAGTTGTATCACAGTATGGTCCCGATCAGTCAAAGTCATACGATGACCTTATCGCATACCTCATCCCCGACTACGACAGCCAGATTGAGCCACGCCTCTTCACTGGCGAGCAGACTATCACTAACTCACAGTTGAGCAACACTGTGAACAGCTTCTATGAGTATGTAGTTGTTGTCTT
>JAEIGA010017374.1_pt1 | contig 10956 bp, 7 predicted proteins | sample 9270691 | NCBI WGS metagenome assembly JAEIGA01 (sample SAMN17057246, study PRJNA624740) | gut metagenome | biome: biome; isolation source: fecal sample | host: Bos grunniens | place: China: Xizang | collected 2019 | reverse complement strand
TGATTCATAAGAACATGAGCATTGAAGAGCAGATGAACCAGGTTCGTCGTGTGAAGAGGGCGGAGAACGGAATGATCTATGACCCTATCACCATCCATCCGGATGCGACTGTAGGTCAGGTTCTCGGAATGATGGCTCAGCACCATGTGGGCGGTATTCCGGTAGTTGATGATAATGGCTTCCTCGTTGGTATCGTGACTAACCGTGACCTTCGTTTCCAGAGAGATCCGAAGATGCCTGTGTCAGAGATCATGACAAAGGAAAACCTCGTGACTGCACGCCAGGGTATCAGCCTTCCGGAGGCGACAGACATTCTTCGTCAGTATAAGATCGAGAAGCTCCCTGTAGTGGACGGCGACGGAAAGCTCGTGGGCCTTATCACTTACAAGGACCTCATGAAGATAAAGGATAACCCTATCGCATCTAAGGACAGCAAGGGCCGTCTTCTCGTGGCTGCTGCCGTAGGTGTGAATTCGGAGACCATTGAGCGCATCGAGATGCTCGTGAGCGCTGGTGCGGATGCTGTCGTTGTGGATACAGCACACGGCCACTCTCAGGGCGTTCTTGACGTGATCAAGAGAGCTTGCGATGCTCTTCCTGAGGTACAGATCGTTGCGGGTAACGTTGCGACAGCAGAGGGTGCAAAGGCACTCGCAGATGCAGGTGTAAGTGCAGTGAAGGTGGGTATCGGACCAGGATCCATCTGTACAACACGTGTCATCGCCGGCGTAGGTATGCCACAGCTTTCGGCTGTCATGATGGCGTCAGAGGCTCTCAAGGGCACAGGCGTTCCGGTAATCGCTGACGGTGGTATCCGTTACTCAGGTGACGTAGTGAAGGCTCTTGCAGCAGGTGCCAGCACTATCATGGCAGGATCGCTCTTCGCAGGAGTCGAGGAGTCACCGGGAGAAACAATCATCCTTAACGGACGTAAGTATAAGTCATACCGCGGAATGGGCTCGCTCGAGGCTATGCAGCAGGGTTCGAAGGACCGCTACTTCCAGGATATGGAGGCGGACATCAAGAAGCTCGTACCGGAGGGAATCGTAGCCCAGGTGCCTTACAAGGGAACTCTCAACGAGGTTGTATATCAGCTCGTCGGTGGTCTCCGTGCAGGTATGGGTTATTGTGGTGCTCCAAACATCGAGAAGCTTCGTGAGGCTAAGTTCGTGCGTATTACAAACGCCGGTTACCTCGAGGGTCATCCACACGATGTGACAATCACACGCGAGGCTCCGAACTATTCAAGATAACATTCTGCTGATGAAGCGGATAGCATACATAGTGGCAATCTTTGGGATCGTCTTGTCGATGTTAGCATCGTGCAAGGCGATTTCGGAGTTTTTTGATAGTGGGGAGATTGTGGCGGAAGCCGGATCTGCCAAACTCAAGAGAGCTGATCTCGACAAGGTCATTCCGAGCGGTGTAAGTCCGGAAGACAGCGCGAGGCTCGCAAGGCAGTATATCACTACTTGGGCTCTGGATCAGATATTTCTAGAGAGGGCGGAGCAGCAGCTTTCGAAGGCTGAGATGGACGTGTCCAAAGAACTTGAGGCATATAGGAGGTCTCTGTTGAAGTTCCGCTACGAACAGCTATATATTAACGAACGTCTGGACACTTCGGTCACTGATGATGAGGTCCAGGAGTATTACGAGGCTCATAAGGACAGGTTCATTCTTCAGCGTCCTGTGGTCAAGGCAAGGTTTATTAGCATAGCGGAGGACTCTCCGGTGCTGAAGACCATAAAGAAGAAGATGTCATCCGGAGAGGCAGAGGATATTCTGGAGGCGGACAGTCTTGCTTTTTCTTCAGCATACAGGTTCACTACGTGGAATGACGCTTGGATAGATGCATCTACGCTTGCACGAGAATTCGGCCAGGAGTCGGCGTCGGTTCTCGCCTCCGTGAAGTCTGGCTGGGTGGAAAGAACCGACACTTCGGGTGTTTCGAATATAGCCTATATATCGGAAATAACTCCTAAGGGCGAGATGGCTCCAATAGAATACAGTACTCTTTTCATAAAGGATATGATAATAAGTGCGCGCAAGCAGTCTCTGGTCACATCTTTGGAACGTGATTTGCTGGAAGACGCGCGCGTTAACGGACAATTTGTAATTATTGAATGATATGAAGATTCTCTGGATCAAGAGATTGGCGACAGCCGTGCTTTTAGCGGCGGCTGCCTTTACAGCGTCTGCGCAGAAATATTCTGACGGCCTCATAGATAAGACTATCGCTGTAGTCGGCAATGAGGTGATCATGCTTTCTGACCTTGAGGATGAGGTTGCAATGATGAAGGCATACGGAATGATGTCCGACAAGAAGGGCAGGTGTGAGATTCTCGAGGAGATGATGGCTACCAAGCTTTTCCTGATGCAGGCAAGACTTGATTCCCTGGCTGTCAACAGTGATATGGTGGATGGCGAGCTCAGCAGCAGGATCGACATGTTGAAGACCAACCTCGGTGGTGAGGAGGCAGTCGTAAAGCAGTTCGGTAAGCCGATTTACAAGCTCCGTCAGGAGTGGAGGCAGGCTATAGAGGACCAGAATCTGACCCAGCAGATGCAGCAGCAGATCGCTTCCGGAATACCGGAACTTACCCCATACGATGTGCAGCAGTATATCGACAGGACCGATCCCGAAGATCTTCCGATGGTTCCTGTAAGGTATCAGCTCAGCCAGATATGTATATATCCTGATCGCGAGGCTGCTAATCTCGCAGTGAAGGAGCGTCTGCTTTCTATTCGCGAGCGTATCATAAACGGTGAACGATTCTCCACTCTGGCACGTCTCTACTCTCAGGATCCGGGTTCAGCAAGAAAGGGAGGAGAACTTGGAATGGCTTCCAAGTCGATTTTCTGGCCAGCCTTCTCGGATGCGGCCATGTCTCTTAAGCCTGGAGTGGTATCACAGATTGTCGAGACTCCGGATGGATTCCATCTGATTGAGGTGATCGAGAAGAATGGTGACATGTTCAACGCACGCCATATCCTTCTCAAACCAGAATATACGTCTGAAGACAGAGAGAAAGGTTTCCATGTGCTTGACAGCCTCAGAACCGAACTTGCCAATGATGCGGTGACGTTCGAACTTGCTGCAAGATTCTATTCCGAGGATCCGGCAACAAGGACCAATGGTGGCCAGATGGCTGACCCTAATACAGGATCTTCATATTTCGAGATTGACCAGCTCAAGCCTCAGGACTATGCGGCTATCGCCGGCCTTAAAGAGGGAGAGATTTCCGAGCCTATCGAGTCGCTTGATAACGAGGGACGTGACGGAAATCTTGTCTATAAGATCGTAAAGGTCGACAAGATAATCCCGGCACATCCTGCAACTTTCAGCCATGACTATACGCTGCTTCTTACGCAAGCCAGGGCTGAGCTCCAGGAAAAGGCCATAAATGATTTCATTGAATCGAAAATCAAGTCTACATACATTGTGATCGACCCTCTCTTCGGCGACTGCGACTTTGAGCGCGAAGGCTGGAGCGCGAAGGTTCGTAAGTAATCTCGTTCCTCTTCATGAAATTCCTCAAGAAACTTCTGCTCCCTTTACTCGTCGTCCTGGCGGGTTTTTCCGGCATGTCCAGGGCTCAAGTGCAGAAAAGCAGCCAAGGCTCTGAGGAAAACAAGGACAGTCTCGTGATCCTGTTGAGCTCCAAGTCTGCAAAGATGGTGGATATTGAAGGAGCAAGCTATCGAAAGATCATAGGTCCTGCAAGATTCCTCCATAATGGAACCTATCTGTTATGTGATACTGCTCTGTGGAATGTCGAGACTAAACAGATCGAAGCATGGGGTAATGTCAGCATTCTCCAGGAGGAGACGGTCCTTACCAGTGATAAGCTTACATATTACATAGACATGGACCTGGCGGAATTCCGCGGATCAGTCGTGCAGCTTACTGATAAGGATCATAATACCCTGAGAACCAGATATCTGGACTATAATACCAAGGATTCGGTGGCAGTGTTCCAGAGAGGAGGTGCAATGAGGGACAAGGACGGTCAGATAATAGAGAGCCGTAACGGATCATACGATTCCAAAATCAAGACATTCACCTTTACGGATGACGTGAATATGTTTACGGATTCAATCTTCGTAAAGACCAAGTCGCTCGTATATCAGTCAGACCTTAACCTTGCAACCTTCGGTTCAGCAACGGATGTGTGGAAGGACGAGAACATGCTTTCGTCCAACAGAGGTTGGTATGACAGAGGTCAGGAGGTGTTCTTTTTCGCCGATCAGGTGCATGTAATGTCAGAGGATCAGGAAGGATGGAGCGACACCTTGTATTTTTACAGGAATACGTCTGATGTAGACATGCTGGGAAATGCTCAGGTAACTGATACAACCCGCAATGTTTTCGGTCTTGCCGGAAGAATCCATTATGAAGATTCTCTTGCGAAGGTGACAATGACCCGTCTGCCGGCTGTAATATCCCAGACAACCGAGGAGGATGGTAGTATAGATACATTGTACCTTGGTGCTGAGAAGCTTGTATACTATACGGTCAAGATGTGCGACGTGGATAGTCTGGTCGCTCTGGATGCAGTCAAGCGAATTGAGGCCATGAATGTAGATCCTGTGGGTGAGTATCGCAAGAAGGCAGCGGAGGCTGCCGCCAAGGCTGCTGAGGAAGCTGCCATGAATGATCCGAACTACAGACCTAAGACTGCACCGAAAGGAGGACCGCAGTCGGCGCCATCAGCAAAACAGTCAGCGCCGTCAGCAAAACCGTCAGTTGCTCAAAGGACAGCAGCTCCAGTGAGAACGTCTGCGGCGGACTCGTTGTCCAGAAGCACTGATTCATTGGCTGTAGCCTCGGACTCATTATCAATGGGCATTGACTCTTTGGCACTTGCTTCAGACTCTCTCTCAGTAACGGATACATTGGTCATGGAAGAACCTAAAGACACGACCAAGATCGGCTTCCTGGAGGCAGTCAGAAATGTCAGGATATATAAGAAGAATATGCAGATAGTCTGCGATTCGCTTCTGTATTCTGACCTTGACTCTCTCGGTCGACTTTTCGTTCAGCCTGTGATATGGCAGGATATAACCAGGCAATACTCGGCTGACAGCATCAGCGTCATGGTCAAGGATGGAGGTATGGAAAAGGCCAGCCTGATGGCAAATGCATTCATCCATATCCAGGAGGACTCAACCCATTACGACCAGATCAAGGGAACGGAAATGCTTGCTTTCTTTGATGACAAGGGAGCGTTGGAACGTTTTGATGTACTTGGTGGAGCGTCTGCACTGTTCTATATAGAAGAAAACGAAGTCTTTGCTACCGTCAATAAACCTGAGTCCAAGATGCTTTCAGCAACATTCAAGGATGGTAGCATCCAGAGGATATACTACTACGAAGAGGCGAAGAATGACGCATATCCGATTGTTCAGCTCTCCCCTGAAGATCAGAAGCTCAAGGGCTTTGACTGGCAGGCGGAAAAACGTCCAGCCGACCGCAGTGCCGTTACTCCGCTTTCACTTCGTCCGTCTGAGCGCCGTGCGTATGAGGCCCGTCCGCATGCCAGGTTCACCCAGACCAACATATATTTCCCGGGCTACATGAATGACATTTACCTCCAGATGGAGGTGCGTGATTCGCTTCAGAAGATTCGTGCCCACGACCGTCAGATAGCACAAGCAAGAGAGGCTGAACGTGCCCGTCTTGATAGTCTTGCTCGTCTTGACAGCCTTGTTCTGGCAGATTCTCTTGCAAGAGTAGATAGTCTTTCAGCAGCAGATTCGTTGGCTAAGGTTCATGTTGCCGATTCTCTTGCGGCAGGTGGTTCTCTCAGCCATGTTGCTGACTCCCTTGCAGCAGCAGATACCGCTGCAGTTGTCCTTACTCCTGAACAGATCAAGGCAGCGGAGAAGGCTGCCAAGAAAGCCGCCGCTGAAAAGGCCAAGGCCGAGAAGAAGGCAGCGCGGGCTGCAAGAAAGAAGGCTAAGCAGGAGGCTTTGGAAGCCAAGTGGGCTGAACTGGACAGGAGGGATGCTGATAAGGCTGCGGCTAAGGCGGCCAAGAAGCTGGCGAAGGAGCGAAAGCGTAAGCGAAGAGCTCTGGAAGGTCAGGCTGCGCAGCAGAGAAAGGATCTCGAGACATTGGAAAGGTATCGTCAGAGGTACGAGGAGAGGAAAGCAAGAAGTTCTCGTTCTAACTAATTTCGTATGATTATACATCCAGCGGACAGGACCCGGTCTGTCCAGGAATATTACTTCTCGAGGAAACTCAAGGAGATAGCCCTCATTAATTCGCAGAGGGCGGCTGCAGGGGAGGATTCGGTGATCAACCTCGGCATAGGCTCGCCTGACGGCATGCCTCCGCAGCAGGCGATAGAGGCATTGACGGCAAGCGCTATACAGCCTGGAAATCACGCATACCAGAGTTATGTGGGTCTGCCCGAACTAAGACAGGCATTCGCGGACTGGTATGCCCGTTGGTATGGAGTGCAGTTGGACCCGTCCAAGGAAATTCAGCCTCTGGTAGGTTCCAAGGAAGGCATTCTGCTTATATCTTTGGCATTCCTGAACAAGGGAGATAAAGTCCTGGTTCCGGATCCGGGCTATCCGACATATTCGTCGGCATCGAAACTCGTCGAGGCGGAGATCGTGCCATACGACCTCAGGCCCGAAAACGGTTGGCAGCCGGATTTTGAACAACTTGAGCGCATGGACCTGAGTGGAGTCAAGATCATGTGGACCAATTACCCCGGCATGCCTACGGGTGCTCCGGCAACAGAGGAGCTCTATGCAAAGTTGGTGGACTTCGGAACGCGTCACGGCATAATGATCTGCAATGATAATCCATACAGCTTCATCCTGAACGACAATCCGCTGTCAATCCTTGCACTGCCTGGTGCAAAGGAGTGCTGCGTGGAGCTGAACTCGCTCAGCAAGGCCCACAATATGGCAGGCTGGCGTGTCGGAATGGTCGCGGCAGAAGCTGACGTGATAGAGCAGATACTCAAGGTCAAGAGTCAGATGGACTCGGGCATGTTCAAGCCGCTCCAACTCGCTGCTGTCGAAGCGTTGAAGCAGGGGCCGGAATGGTTTGCGCAGTTGAATGAGGAATACGCCCGTCGCAGGGTCCTGGCCGGAGAGATCTTCGATATACTCGGAGTGGAATATGACAGCAGTTCCGCCGGCATGTTCCTTTGGGGTAGGGTGCCGGAAGGCAAAGGCGAAGCGCTGGCCGACAAAATCCTCTACGAAGCAGGAGTATTCATAACTCCGGGTTTCATATTCGGCAAAAATGGAGAAGACTACATCCGCATCTCCCTCTGCGCAAAACCTGAAGTGTTGGGAACAGCGGCGGAGAGGATACGTCAGATCTTCGAAGAAGACCGTTTCGCGCAATAGGTTGAATGCTAATGGTTTACGCGTATGTCCTGCATGGAAAGGAAGGCAGGATATAAATCTAAATTGTTGATATACAGTAATATACGATGATCGCAGGTGTAATAGGATTAGGGTTGATCGGAGGCTCCACCGAATCCGCAGAATCATAAGATAAAACAACGAGAACTATGGCAACAAGAAACTTAGATATAATTCCCCTTTATGAGTGGGGCATGTTTACTGAACCGAGACCGAGCGTGGTAGCCGGTCCGTGCAGCGCTGAGACTGAAGAGCAGGTCATGGAGACAGCAAAGGGGCTTCGTGACATGGGTATAAATGTGTACCGTGCGGGTATCTGGAAGCCGAGGACTCATCCGGGATCGTTCGAGGGCGTTGGCTCAGAAGGTCTGAGATGGATGCAGAGGGCAAAGAGGGAGTACGGACTCAAGATAGCCACTGAGGTTGCGAGCGAGAAGCACGTGTTCGAGTGCCTTAAGTTCGGAGTGGATCTGGTGTGGCTCGGTGCAAGAACTACAGCCAACCCGTTCCTCGTGCAGGAGATTGCGGACGCGTTGAAGGATACTGATATTCCGGTGCTCGTGAAGAACCCAGTCAATCCTGATCTTGACCTGTGGATCGGCGCGCTGGAGCGTCTCAACCGCGCAGGCATAAAGAAATTGGGTATCATCCATAGAGGATTCTCTACATTCGACAAGATAAATTATAGGAACGACCCGCAATGGCAGGTTGCCATCGAACTCCGTAACCGCTATCCTGAACTGCCGTTCTTTGTGGACCCGAGTCACATGGCCGGATGCAAGGACTATATCCGCGAGATCAGCCAGAGGTCTCTGGATCTCGGATTTGAGGGTCTTATGATCGAGTCACACTGCAATCCTTCAGTTGCGCTGAGCGACGCTAAACAGCAGCTTACTCCTGACGAGCTGAGCGACCTTCTCTACAAGCAGATCAAAGTGAAGGATAAGGATTCGGACTCACCGGAGTGGAAGGAAAACATCGATCAGCTTCGTGCCAAGATAGACATCATTGACGAGAACATCCTTTATGCTCTCGGTTCAAGAATGAAGATCAGCCGCCAGATCGGAGAGATCAAGAGGAACAGCAACATCGCCATCCTCCAGACGAACCGCTGGGACAAGGTCCTCGCAAAGGTGATTGCAAAGGGAGAGGAATATGGTCTTCCGGAAGACTTCATCAAGACGGTATTCAATGCTATCCATGAGGTGTCTGTGGAGGTTCAGAATGAAATAATCTCGGGTGAATAGCCCGAGATTATTTCATTTTGAAAGAGCTTCTGAATTACTTCAGAAGCTCTTTCAAAATATGTTTAAATCTTTCCTGATCCTCCGGACGAAGGAACTCTGTCTTGATAGGGGCGTAGAACATCCTCTGCTTCAATGATTCAGGGACAGCCTTGGAGTCTCGGACTCTCTGGCAGTCTTTTTCCGTTGTCATGATTACCGAAGTCGGGAAGGCGTCGCCGGCGTTCCTTATGGACATGATGTCGCCGCGGCTGAACTTGTGGTGGTCAGGGAAGTTGAAGTGCTTCACGATCTTGTATGTACCGCTGAGGAATCTTGCGAGCGGAGCGTCGTTGGCAATACCTGTGAAGAGGATCAGTCTCTGCGCATACAGGTAGCGGGGATCTCCCTCCGGGAATATCGCCTGCGGCGTATCGTATGATATGGTTGTGAAGAACAGGTTCTGCTTCTTGCCGTTCCTTCTTGTTCCGACGCACTCTGCCGCGTCATATCCGTTAAGTCCGAGAGCCTGCGCCCAGTTACTCTTCTCCCATCCGTCCATGTGCTTAGGACATTTAGATACGATCACGATGTCCGCAGCAGCGATTCTCTCCGGAAGGTCGCGGAGCTTGCCCAGCGGCATGAGGTGGTCCTTGAATATAGGTCTGCTGTAATCCACGAGCACTATGTTTACCCCAGCCTTCACCTTCCTGTGCTGGAACGCGTCGTCGAGAAGTATCAGGTCAGCCTTTGGGAAGTCCTTGTGTATGCACTTCTTTCCTTTCTTCGAAATTTTCACGCTTTCAGGATAAGTCAGGAACATGCATCCTTCCTTGCGGGAGCTGTCCACGGCCACCGTTACCATAGGGAACTTCTTCTTGATCTGGAGAGGCTCGTCTCCATAGTCAACGGCCCTTCCGTCGGTCACCACCTGCTGGAAGCCCTTGCTTCTGCGCTTATATCCGCGCGAAAGTACGGCGATGCTCTTCCCGTCCCACTGCTCGTCCTCAATCAGCGTGCGCACGATCATCTCGGTGTGCGGAGTCTTTCCTGTTCCGCCTACCGTGATGTTGCCTATGCATATCGACGGAACCTCGGGCTCGTATATCTTGCGGAACCCGTTGTCGAAAAGCATGTGTCTGACCTTCAACGTCAGCCAATATGGAAATAATAATATCTTGTCCATCATCATGTTTCTGTCATTTCGAGCTAGTCGAGAAATCTATACATTATATACATTACCCGCCAGCGGCGCCTCATCCTCACCCCAGCGTCCGGCGATATAGTCCAGTGTTTCCATAAGTTCCGCAGGGTCGTTCAATGTCACCAGTTTAAGTCTTGTTTCCTTGAAATCAGGCAGTCCCTTGAAGTAGCATGACAGATGTCTGCGCATCTCGAGTATTCCGACGCGGTCTCCCTTGATCTCTATCGACTTTGCCAGATGTCTCTTCGCCAGGGCGACCCTGTCGACAACGCTCATCTGCGGCATCAGTTCTCCTGTCTGCAGATAATGCTTGATTTCCTGGAATATCCATGGGTGGCCGTATGTGGCGCGTCCGATCATGATCGCGTCCACTCCGTAGCGGTCGAAGTATTCCTTTGCCTTCTGCGGAGAGTTAATATCGCCGTTACCTATAATAGGTATATGCATGCGTGGATTCTCCTTTACCTTTCCAATCAGGGTCCAGTCTGCCTCGCCTGTGTACATCTGGCAGCGTGTACGGCCGTGGATGGTCAGCGCCTGGATGCCCACATCCTGCAGCCTCTCCGCCAGCTCCACGATGATCTTCGAGTCCTCGTCCCATCCCAGACGTGTCTTCACGGTCACTGGAAGCTTCACTGCCTCCACGACCTGGCGTGTGATCTCCACCATCTTGTCCGGTTCGCGCATCATGCCCGAGCCTGCACCTCGTCGTGCGATCTTGTTTACAGGACATCCGAAGTTGATGTCCACAAGATCCGCTCCGTGGCCTCCGGCGATCTCCGCAGCCTGCTCGGCCATCTTTGCGGCATCCACCATGGCCTCAGGTATGTTTCCATATATCTGGATTCCGATAGGAGCTTCGTAATCATAGGTCACGAGCTTCTCAAGTGATTTGCGTGCGTCGCGGATGAGCCCGTCGGATGAGATGAACTCGGTGTACATCATGTCTGCACCGAATTCCTTGCATATGAAACGGAAGGATGCGTCGGTCACATCCTCCATAGGCGCCAGAAACAGCGGCCTGTCTCCTAATTCTATATTACCTATATTCATAATCAATCTGCAAAATTAGCAGAAATTTTGTAGATTTGCGAAGATAAATTCATACGACATGGCAAAGATATCTACAATAGGTCT
>JAEIGA010017373.1_pt1 | contig 10957 bp, 9 predicted proteins | sample 9270691 | NCBI WGS metagenome assembly JAEIGA01 (sample SAMN17057246, study PRJNA624740) | gut metagenome | biome: biome; isolation source: fecal sample | host: Bos grunniens | place: China: Xizang | collected 2019 | reverse complement strand
TGTACGCTACGCCGTCGCCGTTCGCACCGTTCGAAGTGAATGCAAACATCTTGCCGACAGTAACATGGCCGTCTACAGTGATGTAAATGTCCTCGCTGTCACCGTTGTGATCTTTATTGCCGCTATTACCTGCGATAATGATCACAAGCTACGACACGATGCCCTTCGGCATCTTCATCAAGGTCCTCGACATCATCGAGGACAAGGACCGCTCCCCGCTGGACGTCCAGGTGGGACTCATCGCCGCCCTGGAGGGCAAGGCGGAGGACTGGGTCCTGGATCTCCCCGTCACGGAGTTCCGCAAGCGCTCCGCGCAGCTGGACTTCCTCACCGTCCCCGCCCCGGAGCCGAAGCCGGTCCCGCTGCCCCGCGTCCTGAAGATCGGCGGCTTCGACCTCCGCACCGTCGACGATCCCGCGAAGATGAACACGTCCCAGTTCGTCGACTACGAGGCCCTCATCCGCCAGGGCCGCAAGGCGTACCCCGCCCTGCTCTCCGTCTTCCTGGTGCCATACGGCAAGGTCTACGGGCACACCGGGGATGACGACCCGAAGGCCTACGACGTCGAGGCCGTCCGCACCGCCGTCGCGGAAGAGCTCACCGTGGTCCAGGTGGAGGGGGCCGCCGCTTTTTTTCTCAAGCGATGGAGGTCGGCCTTGCGCCGTTCGCTGACCTCTTTGAGGCGCAGGGTGGAACGGCTGGTCCGGGGGATCAAGGACCCCGCCCTTACGACCCCGCTGCTGAGACGGTTGAAGGATTTAGAGCGGCGTGGGGATGGATTGACGCGGTGATCGAGGTGGCGCACATCATAAACGACAAATGGGACGCCGTCTGGGAGATGTCGATGCAGGTCTTCCTCACCCTGCTCCGCTACCGGCGCGACCGCGCAGAATTTGACAAGGCCCGCAGCAGGCGGGCGCAGCACTGATGCCTATGGAACTGAATCCCGACATGCCGCACCTCCGGGCCGCCCTGGAGGGCTATGGCGTAGCGCTCCGCAACGCCTACCAGGACAATCTCATCCGCTCGGACCGCATCGCCACCGGCGAGCTGCTCAACAGCGTCGAGGTCCGCGTCAAGGGACCGGACGGCGGCAGCTGGTCCGTGGTCTTCAACCTCGCGGAGTGGTGGAAGTACGTCGAGGACGACACCAAGCCGCACTGGCCGCCCAGGGACGCGATCCTCAAGTGGATCCGGGCGAAGCCGGTGATCCCGCGCCCTGACGACAAGGGCCGGATCCCCACGCCGGAGAGCCTGGCGTTCCTGATCCGCCGCCGCATCGCGGGCCAGTCCCCGAAGGGCCTCCCCGGAGGCACGAAGGGCTCCCACGATCTCGAGCACGCTGAGCAGGACACCCTGCCGAAGTGGCGCGCGGAGATAGCGAAGGCCCTGCAGCTGGACCTCACCGAGGACCTCCGGATGTACGTCGAGAACACCTTCCGGGAGATCAATCCCGCCCCCGTCGAGATTTGACGCAGGCGGGGCTTCGGCATATATCCCGGAAAAGTCCCATCTATGGCCTACTCCTCATCCCCGACCGCCCTCTGGGAAGGATCCCCGCAGACGATCCTGCAGACCGCCGGAATAATGAACTACACCGTGAAGACCGGCGACGACAACGCCGTGATCTACGCGGGGCGCGCGGTCTCCCGCCCGGGCGAGTCCAACGTCGTCGTCGACATCGCGGACATCGCCGCGGACTACTGCCGCCAGGAGATGCCCGCCTTCGAGGCGGTGAACCTCTACGGCGACCCTGACTACCATCTCGTCAAGTTCAACCGCCCGTTCCTCCTGGAGGCGACCGGCGTCTCCAGGACGATCAACTTCATCGCCGACTGGTCCTACCGCGACGACGCGCCCCGCAGCCGGTTCCTTTCCGACCCGGTGATCGCCGCCCTCCCGGCCCTGGGCGTGGCCATCGTTTCCGACTACTACGTCCCCGCCACGTCCGCGAAAATCGCCTCCGGCGGGTCCACGCTCGACACCGTCACGGGCCTCACGTCGGGCACCCCGTACAACCTCATCTTCCCGCTCAACGGCAGGAGCATCAACGAGGTGACGGTGTCCTGCGGTTCCCACTCCTTTACCTTCCGGGTGGAGAGCTGCATGAAGGCGGCGCTCTACTACGTCAACGCCTTCGGCGGCTGGGACTGCCTGCCGCTGGATCCCATCACCCGCGGGACGGACGCCTTCAGGCGGGAGTCCGTCTCGATGGACTACATCCCGTCCAGGACTGACTCCAGGAGCCGCCGCGACTTCTTCGTGGAGACCTCCCGGACGTTCCAGGTGCGGACGCCCTGGCTCACCGACGCCCAGTCCGAGCGGTTCTCCCTGCACGTCCCCGGCACGGTCCTCGCGTCCCTTTTCCTGGACGGCCACTTCTACCCCGTGACCGTCGAGGACACCGAGGCCGCCTACAACCTCACGCAGTCCGCCAACGGCCGCGTCCCGGAACGGCACACCCTCACCCTCCGCCTCGCCCAATACCGGTTCAGGAAATGAACGACATCCAGCTCTACATCGGCGACGCCCGGGTGGACCTGGGGAACGCCCAGGACTTCGCCCCGCTGTGGACCTACACGCGGGACGATGCGGACAGCCCTGCCGCCGTCAAGAACTCATACACCAAGACCGTCACCCTGCCGGCGACCCCGGCGAACGACGCGATCTTCGGGCACATGGGCCGCCTGGACCGCCGCACCGTCTCCGGGCAGTTCACGCCGCTTGCCCGCGTCCCGTTCACGATCTACAACAGCTTTTCCGAGGTCATCGACCGCGGCTACGCGAAGCTCGAGACCGTCGCCCGCAGGGGCCCGGTCGTCGTCTCCTACGACGTCACCTTCTACGGCGGCGTCGGATCGCTGATCTACGGCCTCACCTTCAACGACGACGGCACCCGGAAGACCCTCGGCGACATGTACTTCCCGACCGACCGGGACGACGAGCTGACGAGCCTGCCGGCCTGGGACATCCAGATCGTCATCAACGCCACCTCCGTGAAGGCCGCCTGGGAATCCCTCGCCACCGGCCCGGACGACACCTCCGTCAACGGCCTGCTCAACTGGGCGCCCTGCTTTAACGGCGTCCCGGACCAGAACTTCGACGCCCAGAAGGCGTACTACAAGCCCGGGACGACGTTGCTGTCCCCGCGCTTCAGCGGCGTCCAGCTGACGTACCAGGACGAGGACCACCAGTATAACACCCGCAGCGACGCGAACGGAGGCGTCCTGATCGACCTCGGGACGAAGGTGACCGAGTGGGAGGCGCAGGATCTGCGGGCCAACCAGCAGCGGCCGGTGATCCGCTTGGCCAGGATCATCGAGGCCCTGACGCTTCAGGACAACTTCCCCGGCGGCGGCTGGACCCTCGCCCTGGATCCGGACTTCTTCAGCAGCAGCAACCCGGTCTTCGAGCGGGCGTGGATCACCCTGCCGGTCCCGGACATCAGCGGGTCCGTCACTGACCTCTCGGTCCTTCTCGCCGGTACCGCATCCCCGGCGGACTATCTCGTCGGCTTCGCGAAGCTCATGGGCCTGGTATTCAGCCCGGATCCTGCGACGGGCGTGGTGACGCTCATGTCCAGGGACCGCTACTACAACAACGGCGGCACCTACGCCGAGCCGGTCGACCTCTCCGACCGCATCGACGCGGAGGCTGGAGAGAAGGTCGACCCGTTCCTCATGACGGCCAGGATCTACGACTTCTCCCAGGTTGGATCCGCCGCCTTCGTCGACGAGTACCGCGAGCGTTTCGGGCGGGAGTACGGCGCCTTCCTGGTGGACTCCGGGTTTATGTTCGACTCCGCCACCGTCGATGTCCTGAAGGGCATCCCGTACAAGAACGGCGCGGACGTCGTCGAGACGTCGCCCTGGTTCAAAGTCCACGGCCTCTCCGTCCAGGATCTCTCGCTGAAATGGGCGGCGTACCAGCTGGCGAAGTATCAGCTCTTCTATGAGGACAGCGGCACGCACACGGTCGACGCCATCACCCTCCCGGTGGAGTACAGCTACGCTCACTCCGCGTCGTATTCGCTCCCGTCGCTCATGCAGTTCCACGACGCGGCGGGCAAGCCGACCGACGGGTCGGACGTGCTGGTGTTCCTCTGCGGGATGGAGACGATCTCCGGGACCGTCGAGGTGATCCCGCAGTACGTCAGCCTCCGGAAGTCGTTCCACCTTTCCGACGCAAACGCCGCGATGCTCGCCCTGAACAACGGCGTCCCCTGCTGGAATATCTCCATCGACCAGGGCGTGACCTCGGTGTCGAGGATCCCGGTCTTCCGTCGCTGGTACGTCCCGACCGGGTCGCACGCCGCCGTCGCGTCCTTCGACCTGGGTGTCCCGTTCCAGCTCGGCCACCGCGACACCGAGGCCGCATCCGTGACCATCTACCCGTCCCGCTGGGAGAAGTACATCGGCGACCGGTTCGACGTCGACGCGCTGGTTCTGCGGGCGCGCGTGAACCTCTCCGGCCTCCAGGTGGGCCCGCAGCTGCTGCGGCGTTTCTTCTGGTACCGGGGCTCGCTGTGGACACTGAACAAGATCGTGGACTACAACCCCATCACCCCGGGCGTCACGGACTGCGAGTTCGTCCGTGTCAAGGACCCGGAAAACTACTACAACGGGCAGACGCTCATAACCGCGTGACCAAATGGAAGAAGTAACCGTACTTGAATTGTCGACCGGCACCTCGGTCCAGAATATCCGGGAACTCCGGGACTACATCAAGGGCCTAAAGGAGGACCTCGATCGCGAGGATCAGTCGCTCCAGCAGAACGCCGCGACGGCGGAGGAGCTGCGCGCCGCCCAGGCTGCGCTCCGGGACGCCATGTACGCGTCCACAAAGTCCGTCGAGGACCTTACAGCCTCAACGGCGAAGCTCTACGACGAGAACGGAGACCTCACCGCCTCCTACAACGACCTCGTCCACCAGCTCGCCGACCTCAAGAGCGCCTGGCGCGCCACGACCGACGAAGCTGAACGCGCGAAGCTCACCGACGAGATCAAGCGCGTGAACGACTCCCTGAAGGAGCTCGACTACAGCACCGGCAATTTCTCCCGGAACGTCGGCAACTACGCCAACAGCTTCAAGGAGGCCTTCGGTGACCTCCCGCCGTTCCTGGGGCAGACAAAGACCGCCGTGGAGAACGTCACGAAGTCCCTGGATCTGGTCGGCAAGCAGCCGGTCCTCGGCCTGCTCATGCTACTCGCCCCGATCATCCAGAAGATCACCGAGGCGCTGAAGGAGAACAAGACCGCGATGGACGCCGTGCAGAAGGTCCTGAAGGCGCTGCAGCCGGTGATGGACTTCTTCACCGTCATCGTCGAGAAGATCGCCGGGTTGTTCTCCCAGGCCGTGGACCGCGTCCTCGAGTGGGCGGGCGAGTCCGCCGGCGCCTTCCGTACCATCGTTGCCGGCGCCGTGGGCGTCGGCAACGCCGTCATCCAGTTCATCATCACGCCGGTCCGGCAGACCATCGACGCCGTGAAGGGCCTGGGCAACGTGCTCAAGGACGTCTTCTCCGGGGACTTCAAGAAGGCCGTCGCGGACGCGAAGGCGGCCGGGAACGCCATCACGGAGAACTTCCGCAAGGGCCTCGACTTCAAGGGCAACTTCGAGGCCGGCAAGGCCGCGGGCGACGCGTTCATCGAGGGGCTGGGCTCCACGAAGTCGAAGGCGAAGAAGGCCGGCGCCGACGTGGGCAAGGCGGCGAAGGACGCCCTGGAGGAAGCGCTCGCCGTCGATCCTGCGAAGCTCGCCGCGGAGATGGACAAGCTCATCGCCGAGACGGACAAGAAGATCGGCGAGCTGGACGCCGCCCTGGAGAAGGGGCGGGAGACCGACCGGAAGAACGCCGCCGCACGGGAGAAGGAGCGCCTGGAGGAGGTCCGCAAGTGGGCCGACCAGCAGCAGGTCTGGAACGAGATCCTCGCCGAAAACGACCGCGACCGCGAGGCCGAGGCGTACCGCATCCAGCAGGAGGGCAACCAGCGCCGGCTCGAGCTCCTGAAACAGTTCGCCGCCGACACCCTCGAGGCCGGGGACCTCACGGCCTACCTGGACTACCAGCAGCAGGCGGCGGACCTGGAGGTCCGGATCGCCCAGGACACCGCAGCCCGCATGAAGTCCGTCCGGGAGCAGCAGGCCGAGGACGCCCTGACGATCGCGGAGGCCTACGTCTCCGGGCTATCGTCCGTCCTTTCGTCCGTCGCGGACATCTACGAGTCTATGGCCGACGGCACCGCCGACGCCGAGAACAAGGTCAAGGGCATCCGCATCGCCGCGGCCACCATCGAGACGATCTCCGGCGCCATCGCCGCGTACATGGGCGGCGTGAAGACCATCCCCGGCCCCGCGGGCATCGCCCTCGGCATCGCCCAGGCCGCCGTCGTCACTGCCGCAGGCCTGGCGAACATCGCGAAGATCCGCGCCACCCAGATCCAGGGAGGCAGCGGGAGCGGGGCAGGGGGCACCGCCCAGATCCCCGCCTTCGCCGGCGCTTCCGCCGTGGAGGCCCCGTCCGCCCCGCAGTCCGTCCAGGAGGTCGCCGCCGTGGAGAACGCCCGCAACACCGCGAGCCTCAACCAGTCCGTCCGTGACCAGCGGGTTTACATCCTCCAGTCCGACCTGGAGGCGTCCGGCCGGCAAGTGTCGGTCCGCGAGGCGGAGACCACATTCTGACGCACCCGGTTTTTGGAGGTTTTCCGGGCCGTCCGGCGCCCCGGTGGGACAATGTACCGCCGGGGCGTTTCACATCCACCAAAGGCCGCGGAATCGTACGCCACGCGGGCGCAATCATATATCCCGACGTATGATTACTTTCAACGGGCTCCCAGTCTTCGCGGTCACCCTCGCCTCCGACGGCGACGGCGTTGTCCGCGTGTCCCTGGTCGACGACCCCGCGGTCCGCTCGAACTTCGACGTCTTCCGCGCCGAGGCCGGGAAGGCCCCGGCCCTCTACGCCGTCCAGGATGAGGACCGGCACCTCGTCCGTGGTGTCGTCCTTCGGGCGGATTACCCGATCTACCGCCGCGACTCCGGCGACGATCCCGGCTACTACGTTACGTTCAGCAAGGCCGTGATCCGGGAGATCGCCGAGAAGTATCTCGCCGACGGCCGCCAGAACGCCGTGGACACCGACCACGACGGGCAGGAGGTGGACGGCGTGCGGATGGTCCAGTACTTCATTAAGGACACCGCCGCCGGCATCGACCCGGAGGGCTTCGAGGGCATCGCGGACGGCTCGCTCTTCGCCGAGTACCACGTCACCAACGCGGACGTCTGGGACGAGATCAAGGCCGGCACCTTCCGGGGCTTCTCCGTGGAGATCTTCTACACCCTCATCCCCGGATCCGCCAGGATGGGTGCGGAGCAGGCGGAGGCCGCCCTGGCGGCGGAGACCCTGACGCAAATCTTCTCAAAAATCAAGAATATGTCCATTCTCAAGAAAATCCGCGCCGGCCTGCAGCGTCTGCTGGTTGAGTTCGGCGCAACCACCACCGACAAGGGGGTGCTCTATTGGGACGGAGACGAGGACCTGAAGGCCGGCGACTCCGTCTACACCGAGGACGAAGAGGGCAACCGCTCCGCGGCGGAGGACGGCGAGTACGTCACCGCCGACGGCAAGACCATCGTCGTCGACGACGGGAAGGTCTCCGAGATCAGGGATCCGGAGGCCCAGGTCGCACCCGAGCCTACGGACGAGGGAGAGGGAGACGGCGACAGCTCCGCTGAGCCTGCCGGCCTGCGCCGGTTCAAGGCCGTCCGCGCCGCCTTCGACGAGTCCTACGAGGACAGGCAGCGGGCTATCATCGCCGCCATCTACGCCGACCGCGGCGACGATGCGGACTGGTACCTCTACGAGGCCGGCGACGACTACGCCGTCATTTGTATCTGGGACGAGACCGGCGAGAGCTTCCTGCGCTACGACGTCTCCTGGAACGAGGACGGCTCCGCCTCCGTCTCCAACCCCACAAAGGTCGAGCTGGAGTTCTCCCCCGTGGGTGGGTCCGACGCTCCCGCGGAGGACGCCCCGACCGAGGAGGAGTTCGCCCAGGCCGTCCGCATCGCCGAGACCTACAAGGCGGAGAACACCGCCCTGAAGGCCCGCATCGCAGTCCTGGAGAAGCGCCCCGCCGCACCGAGCGCCCACGACGCCTTCAAGAAGGGTGAGGCCGGCGTGAGCACCGGGGACAAGGGCCTCGACCGCCTCGCCAACCGTTTCCGCAAATAGTCAACAATTTCAACAATTCCACACAATGGCTACCAACAACTTCATCGTGTCGAGCCTCCCGGCCTTCGTCCAGGAGCTCGAGCCCGTGCTGATCGACCAGGTCTCCGTCAAGGGTCCGACCATCGACCGCATCGCCATCCAGACCGGCATCAAGAAGTCGGCCAACCTCAACTACCTCGACGTCCGCCCGGTCCTGCAGAACGGCGCCGGCTGCGGTTTCACCCCGCAGGGTGAGGTCGAGCTCACCGACCGCGAGATCGCCGTGGCCGTCCTGAAGATCAACCTCGAGATCTGCCCGGACAAACTCCGCGGCACCTACGCCGAGCACCTCATCCGCACCGGCGCCGACGCCGACGCCGACGGCGACGAACTCCCGTTCAACAAGGAGATCACCGACGCCCTGGTCGCATGGATCCAGGAGGTCGTGGAGCTCGCCATCTGGCAGGGCGACACCGACAGCGCCGACGAGAACCTCGCGAACTTCGACGGCTTCATCAAGATCGCCCAGGAGGAGGCCGGCGTCATCGACGTCGCCATCGCCGCCAGCGACACCATGATGGAGGCCCTCGACGCCGTCCGCGCGAAGATCCCCGCCGCCGCCCGCAAGCGCGGCGCCGTGATCCGCGTCTCCCCGGAGGACTTCGAGACCTACATGCTCGAACTCGTCGCCGCGAACCTCTTCCACTACAGCGGCCCCCAGGATGAGGACCCGACCGAGTGGACCATGCCCGGCACCCGCATCCGCGTCGTCGCCACCGAGGGCCTGGCCGGAACGCACTATGTCTTCGCGACCTACGACCGCAACCTCTACTACGGCACCGACCGCGAGAACGACAAGGAGCAGTTCGCCATCGAGTACGACGAGAAGGCCGAGACCTTTATGATCAAGGTCCGCTGGGCCTCCGGCGTCCAGATCGCATTCCCCGACCGCGTGGTGCTCGGCACCCGTGCAAGCGAATAAATCGGAGAACGTCCACCAGTTACCGGCGCGGGGCGGGTGATCCCGCTCCGCGCTTTTGTTCAACCTTAAAACGATCCGAGCATGAATTGCACCCCTCAAGTCTTCGCCTTCCCGGCAGCCTGCTCTCCGGTGATGGGCGGCCTGGAGGCCATCTATATCGCGTCCCCTGACGAGGTGAAGGTCACGACCAACACCGCGGGGACCGCAACGCTCGCCGCAGTGACGTCCGGGGCTAAGCCTTTCTACAAGTGGGAGCTCGCCCCGAACAGCTCCAGCCTGGAGTCCACCGCCCAGGTAAACTCCGCGAACAACACGCGCTTCTGGCAGCACGTCCTGACGGCCGTCCTCAACAACTTCCGCCCCACGACCGCGGGCGCGAATGCCCTCACCCGCCTGACCCGGCTCTGTATCGTCGTGCAGACCAGGGGAGGCCAGCAGCTGCTCGTCTCCGCGGAGAAGACGTTGACGGCAGCCACCTCCCGTGGCGCGGAGGTGACCGGGTTCGTCGTGAACGAAGGCACCCAGCGGTCCGACGCCGCCGGGCGCGCCACCATCACCGCCCAGCTGGACTCCTTCCTGACGACGCTGTCCACCGATGTGTCCAACCTCTTAAACGCCTGACGCCATGAGCTGTTTATCGAATACTTTTGCCACTGACGCGCCCATATGTGGCGCGAAGATGGGCGGCATCCGCGCCCTACTCTGGGCTACCGGTATATCCGCCCCGAATCTGGACATCGCCACCGGTTCGGATTATGGCGTAATCGTCATGGGATCCTTCCAGAGGATCCCCGGCCGCGGATCCTTCCAATGCACCGCCCAGGTCAACGAGGCCGAAGGCGGCGTCTACTACCGCAGCGAGTTCGCCTTCAACCCGGGCGGGTACGCGGCCGGCGACGATCCGCTCGCATATCTCCTGGCCGCTTTCAGCGAGATGGGCGACGAGGACATCACCGTCCTCGCGGAAGACTGGAACGGCACGCTCCACGTCATGGGCTGGGGCCCTACGAGGCTCTCGGACACCGTGGCGACGCGTTTCCCGCTTTTCCTCTCCGCCGGAGACGAGAACACCGGAACGGAGCACACGGACCGGACGGGCTGGGCGCTGACCCTCGCGTCCACGCACCCGCTCCCCGCGGGCGACGCGAATCCTTCCGATATAACCATAGTAAACCCTTCCAACGACTGACGCCATGCCTTGCTACCCTCCTAATACTTTCCAGCCCGCCATCCCCGGGGCGTGCGTCCCCGGGATGGGCGGCATCCGTGCCGTGTATCTCGCTATTTTCAACAGCGATTGGCCCAACGCCACGGCGGACTTCAGCGAGCAGATCGAAATCGGTGATCGCTATATTACCCACCTCAACTTCGGGAGGCCAGACAGGAATGGGCACTGGTCCATCGCGTGCGGGGATCTCCAGGACGAGGTCACCGGGGCGCAGGTTTACACCGCGATTATGGACGTCGCTCCGTTCACGCGTCCGCGCTTCTACCGCATCGACATCGCCCGTCAGGGCGCGGAGATCACGTCCACGATGCAGGACGGCGAGGACAACAACGCCTCCTACTTCGAGAACGTGCTGACCATCCCGATCCGTGCGATCTCTCCGGAGGCTGTCGAAGTTATTTCTCGGCTCTCCGGGGCATCATGCCTCGCAGTCGTTGAGACGAACGCCGGGAACCTGATCCCGCTCGGTCTCAGCGGAGCCAAGCTCTCCGCGGCGTCGCTTACCTCCGGCGCGCAGCCCGGCGACCGAGCCGGC
>JAEIGA010017372.1_pt1 | contig 10957 bp, 9 predicted proteins | sample 9270691 | NCBI WGS metagenome assembly JAEIGA01 (sample SAMN17057246, study PRJNA624740) | gut metagenome | biome: biome; isolation source: fecal sample | host: Bos grunniens | place: China: Xizang | collected 2019 | reverse complement strand
TGCTACAGCAATCAAAAGAAATTTTTTCATTGTGTTGTGTTTTTGTTCACATCAGCCCCAGATGTGATACCCATAAATAGAAAGTGTGGAGCCGATTAGTCTATCTGTGTAGAGGTTCTGGAATACCTTAGGTCAAATAAACAATACCCCACACCCGTATTGTGAGGAGCATTGATTGCTCCTAAGATACAATACAGAGTGACGAGTGTGTTGCTCTCCTTGACCAATGCGAAATTTTCCAGATTTCTACACAAGGATAAAAGCTAATACACTTTCATCAAAAATAATATGTCTTTTGCTGTTATTTTACAATTTCAGCAATACAAAGTTATACAAAAAATATTTTCCACCAAAATTTTCCCAATTTTTTCACTCCCCCCACCCAAAATTGCTCTCCTCCCCAACCTCCCGTTGCAAGGCACGTCATTCCCCGACTCTCTCAGCAAGGCGACGGGAATTTACCTTATATTATATATTTACCCTTCACCAAAACCTCGCCACTCATTGATTTTTTGCCCACCGAATCTCAACTTTATTCTTAAAATATTTTGATATTACGCTTCAAAATCCTATATTTGTACTCACAAATGTTTGTTAAGGATTATGTTTAAGGCTAATTTCTCATATCAGTACTTCTTTTTTTACCGCAGCTGCGGTCAGGATGTCGTATGCCGATAAGAGATTATTTGCTTTATGATACTTCAAAAATCCTGACCTACTCGCAGTTTGGTCGGGATTTTTTAGTTTAGATATTTATACTCCAAGGTATGATGAAGATTGCAATACAAGGATACGAAGCCTCGTTCCACCACATAGCTGCAATAAAATATTTCGGCAGGAACATTGAGATTCTGCCGAAAGATACCTTCCGCGATGTAGCCAAGGCTGTGAAAAATGGCGAGGCTACGATGGGACTTATGGCTATCGAGAACTCTATTGCCGGCTCTATCATACCCAACTACAGCATCCTGCAGGATGAGAATCTTCAGGTGGCGGGCGAGGTCTATCTGCCCATCACTCAAAATCTGATGGTACTGCCCGACACCGAGTGGAACGATATCACCGAGGTCGAGTCTCACTCGATGGCTTTGTTGCAGTGTGTCGATTTTTTGGATGCTCATCCGTGGCGACTCATCGAGTCCGATGACACCGCCCTTAGTGCAAAACATATCGCCGAGAAAAAACTCCGACATACGGCAGCAATAGCGAGCGATTTGGCGGCTGAAATCTACGGTTTGAAGATAATAGCGAACGAAATCAACACAATAAAGAACAATTATACCCGCTTTATGGTGCTCAAACGCTACGATCACAACATCGCACCCGACGCCAACAAGGCTTCGCTCTACTTCAAAACCAACCACGAGCAGGGTGCTTTGATACGTGCTTTGAGCCAGTTGGAGGATATCAACCTCTCCAAATTGCAATCCTACCCCATACCGAGCGAGCCGTGGCACTATCTTTTCCATATCGACTTGGAATTCAGCTCGTTAGACAGCTACGTTCGCAACTTAGACCGCTTGCAGCGCGTCACCGAGGAGGTGCACGTCTATGGCGTATATCACAACAACAAAGAGATTTAACAATATAAAAATGAGTTAGTTATGGCAAAAGTTGAGATTCGTCCATCACACCGTATGGATTGCATTAAAGAGTACTATTTTTCAAAGAAGAATCGCGAAATCGCCGAGCTCCGCAAGCAGGGTCGCGACATCATCAGCCTTGGTATCGGCAGCCCCGATATGCCACCACACCAGCGAGTTATCGACCGCTTAGCCTCTGAGGCTCAACGTCCTGACGTGCACGCCTACCAGCCATACAATGGTAGCGACCTGTTGCGTGAGGCATATGCGGCGTGGTACGAGAAGTGGTACAACGTGAAACTCAACCCAAAGACCGAGGTACTTCCATTGCTCGGCTCCAAGGAGGGTATTATGCATATCTGTATGGCGTTTCTGGATGCGGGCGACAAGGTGTTGGTACCCAACCCTGGCTACCCTACTTACCGTGCTGCGGTGACTCTGGCAGGCGGCGAAGTACTTGAGTATCACCTCAATGAGAGTACCGATTTCTACCCTGACTTCGATGCTATCGAGAAGGAGGACCTGAGCCGCGTGAAGTTGATGTTTGTCAACTATCCTAATATGCCTACGGGCACATTGCCTACCGTTGAGCTCTTCGAAAAGCTGGTTGCCTTTGCCCAGAAACACAACATTCTGCTCGTTCACGACAACCCATACAGTTTCGTGCGTAACAATCTGCAGCTCAGCCTTTTGTCTATCCCTGGTGCGTGGGATGTAGCCATCGAGATGAACTCTACAAGTAAGGGTCACAGTATGGCGGGCTGGCGTGTCGGCGTTGTCGTAGGTCGCTCGGAGTGGATTGCCGACATCCTGCGATTCAAGAGCAATATGGATTCGGGTATGTTCTTCCCTGTTCAGGCTGCATCCGCCGAGGCTTTGGCATTGGGCAACGAGTGGTTTGATGAGCTCAACTCAACATATTATGCTCGTGAGGCTGAGGGTTATGCACTTCTGGATGCTCTCGGATGCGAGTATCGCAAGAATCAGGCGGGATTGTTCGTCTGGGCAAAGATTCCTGCTTCGTTCGAGGGCGACTGCTTTGCCTTCTCGGATAAGGTGCTCGACGAGTGCGATGTATTCATCACCCCTGGTGGCATCTTCGGCAGTGAGGGTGAGCGTTACATCCGCATCTCACTCTGTATGCCTAAGGAGCGTTTGGCAGAGGCTGCCGAGCGTGTAAAGAGTCGTTTTACGAAATAAACAGATAACAAAATGACAGCAACCATCATAGGATTGGGACTTATCGGTGGCTCGTTCGCTTTGAGCCTGAAGGATAAGGGTTTGTACGATAAGGTTTGGGGTATTGACAGCTCCGAGCGAAACGCTGCGAAGGCTCTTGAGCTCAAGCTCGTCGATGAGATTGTAAGCCTCGACACAGCTCTTGCCAAGAGTGACCTTATTGTCCTTGCAACACCCGTAGACACCATACCTGTGCTTGCCACCAAAATCCTCAACCGCATAGGCAAGCATCAGATATTGATGGATATGGGCTCGACCAAGGAGGAACTCATCGAGCTGACCTCGATGCATCCCAATCGTGGCAGGCTGGTTGCAACACACCCTATGTGGGGTACCGAACACAGTGGTCCCGAGGCTGCCGAGCACAATGCCTTCAAGGGTCGCACGGTCGTTATATGCGAGAAGGAACAGAGCGATGAAGATGCTCTGCAACAAGTGATTAACATATACACTACGCTTGGTATGCCTATCCGTTATATGTCGGCTGAGGAGCAGGATATGCACTGTGCTTACGTCTCGCACATCTCCCACATCACATCGTTTGCCCTGGCTCTTACGGTGTTGGAGAAGGAGCGAGAGGAGGAGCATATCTTCGACTTAGCCGGTGGTGGTTTTGAGAGCACCGTTCGTTTAGCGAAGAGTCTGCCCAAGACGTGGGCTCCCATCTTTTTGGGCAACAAATACAATGTCTTAGATGTGCTCCGCGAACACATACATCAGTTGCAGATCCTGCGTCGTATGATTGAACGCGACGACCGCGAGGGTTTGATAGAGGCTATGCAACGAGCCAACAAGATACGTGAAATATTGAAATAGATAGATTATGGGAAAGTTTTCATTAGGAGGCAAACGCCCACTCATCATAGCCGGTCCGTGCAGTGCCGAGACCAAAGAGCAGACCATAGAGACCGCAATGCAGCTTGCTCGTTCGGGCAGGGTTGACGTCATCCGTGCAGGCGTATGGAAGCCTCGCACACAACCTGGCACCTTCGAGGGCATAGGCGAGCCAGGTCTGCAATGGCTATGCGAGGTAAAGGAGGCTACGGGGCTGCCTATCGCAGTCGAGGTCGCCAATCGCTCCCACGTAGAGTTGGCACTCAAATATGGTGTAGACCTGCTCTGGATAGGTGCTCGCACAACCGTTTCGCCTTTTGCAGTACAGGAGATTGCCGAGAGCCTTCACGACAACCACGATGTTGCTATTTTGATTAAAAACCCTATGACACCCGACATCGGACTGTGGGTAGGAGCTGTCAACCGTCTTATAAACGAGGGTGTGCCACGCGAGAACATAGGTCTTATACATCGCGGATTCTCATACTTTGGTCATAGCAAATATCGCAACCCACCTATGTGGCATATGATATTCGAGATGCGTAGCCGCTTCCCCGAGATGATGATGATTTGCGACCCATCGCACATCTGCGGTTGCCGCCCATTACTCTACGGCATAGCTCAGCAGGCTGCCGACCTCTGCTACGACGGACTCATCATTGAGAGCCACATCTGCCCCGACAAGGCGTGGAGCGACGCATCGCAGCAGGTGACACCCGAGGATTGTATCACGATGATTGACAACGTGATGTGGCGTGCCAAGACCACCGAAGACCCCGAGTTCACAAGCGAGCTGAATGTCTGCCGACAGAAGATTGACCAGATAGATTCTGAGCTCTTCGAGTTGCTGAGCGAGCGTATGCGTACCAGCGATAAGATTGGTGAGATTAAGAAGGCTAACAACGTAGCCATCCTCCAGAGTAACCGTTGGGGAGAGATTTGCCGCCGTATGCTCTCGATGACTCGCGGAATGGGTCTTAGCGAGGAGTTTGTGAGTACTATTCTGGAGACTATTCACCTGGAGAGTATATCTCGTCAGAACGAGATTATGAATAAGTAACATCTTATTTGGATTTTGTCCCGAAAATTGCTTAATTTTGTCGGGATATTATGGAAAAATTCATAACATACAAAGACATCACACTACACTACACTGTGCAGGGCGAGGGTAAACCCCTCATCCTTCTGCACGGATGGGGATGTAACACCGAGATATGGGCTCGTGCAGAGGCTTTTCTCAAGGAGCACTTCCGCTGTCTCACGGTAGACTTTGCGGGCTTCGGCAAGAGCGAGGAGCCAAAGGAGGTGTGGGGTGTGGAGGAGTATACCCAATCCATAGAGGCAATACTTAAGGCTGAGGGTATCGAGAATCCCATCCTTATGGGACACTCCTTCGGAGGCAGAGTCTCAATAGTCTATGCCTCACGCAATGCGACACGTAAGGTTATATTGGTTGATGCAGCCGGCGTGAAGCCTAAGCGTTCGCTGAAATATTATCTGAAGGTCTACACATTCAAGACACTCAAGCACCTTGCACCGATATTCTTAGGCAAGGAGCGTGCTGCGGCACTCATCGAGAAGCGTCGTGCCAAAGCGGGCTCTTCGGACTATAGCAACGCCTCTCCAAAGATGCGTGCCATATTATCGAAGTGCGTTAACGAGGATTTGTGTCACCTGATGCCACGCATCAAAGCCTCAACACTCCTCTTTTGGGGTGAGAACGATACCGCTACCCCTCTCTCAGATGCCAAGCGTATGGAGAAACTTATCCCCGATGCTGGATTGGTTGCGGTAGCAGGAGCAGGACACTTCTCATTTTTAGAGAATCCCGTTCTATTTGAGCGAGTGTTGAAGAGTTTTTTAGCTAACGATATGGTAAACAAGCAATAAGATGAACACAACGATTATCATACTCGCTCTGTTATATGTAGCCATCTGGGCTCTCATCGTACGTTACGATGTGCATATGTTTCAGCAGAACTCATACCGAGTAAATAGATATCTGAATTGGTACCGACAATGTCACGCCATACCATTTACAGCTGTAGCGTTGGGTATGGGTGTAGTAAGCACGTTTGCCTCACCACTTGCACTCTGCATCACATCGGCTGTTGCGGTAGTAATACTGCTTATACTCTCGTTCCGCACCAAGCAGAAGACTCCGCTGGTATATACAATGCGTGTCAAACGACTGCTGCTGACGGCATTTTTGCTTACGGCAGTCATCATCGCTTTGCTGTGGATATACCTGCCCGAGTATTGCTTCACAGTAGCTTATGTGTTGCTTATCGTACCGATGGTGATGCTCACGTCAAATATTATCAACAAACCTTTGGAGGCATATATCTCTCGTTGGTACTACAACGATGCCAAGCGTATCCTGCGTTCGATGCCCCACCTGAAGATTATCGGCATCACGGGCAGTTTCGGCAAGACATCGACTAAACATTATCTCTACCGCATACTCTCCGAGAAGTATAACGTGCTGATGACACCGGGTAACTTCAACACCACATTGGGTGTTGTCCGCACCATACGTGAGCACTTGAAGCCTCACCACGAGGTCTTCATCGTAGAGATGGGAGCTAAACAGACGGGCGACATTCGCGAGATATGCGATTTGGTACACCCTACGATAGGCATAGTTACTGCTGTTGGCGAGATGCACCTGGAGACATTCCACTCGGTAGACAACATCTTCCGCACAAAGTTTGAACTTATAGAGGCTCTGCCCGAGGATGGTATGGGCGTGATAAACCTCGACTCTGAGGTGATAGCCCAGGCTAAAGTACACCGTCACGCCAATACGGTATCGTACGGCGTAGAGCACGCCGAGGCGGACTATCGTGCGGTGGAGGTCAAATACTCTGCCCGCGATACATCATTCAGCGTAGATTGCCGTGGCGACATTCGCGAGGGGTATACCACACACTTGGCGGGTAGGGGTAACATACTCAACCTCCTGGCAGCTATAGCAGTAGCCGACAAGCTCAACGTATCGGAGGCGTTGCAGAAGCGTGCCATACGACAGATTGAGCAGATAGAGCACCGACTAAATGTGCGACATACGGCGGGTGGCGTAGCGATAATTGACGACGCATACAACTCAAACCCTGCAGGAGCAAAGATGGCTCTCGAGGTGTTACGTGAGTTTGAACGCCCCACAGGAGCACGTGCAATAGTGGTAACACCGGGCTTCGTGGAGTTGGGAGAGCGACAGGCGGTACTCAACAGAGAGCTCGGGCGACAGATAGCCCACGCCTGCGACATAGCTATCGTGGTGAACAGGACAAACCGCGAGGCTATAGTTGGCGGCATCATAAGCGTGGGCTTTGCAAAGGATAACCTGCTCATAGCCGACTCATTTGCTGAGGCAACAGCCCTGCTGACACCTATGTTGCGTGCGGGCGATGTCGTACTATACGAAAACGACCTGCCCGACTCATTCAAGTAGAAAAACAATAAACTAAAGGATAAAATGAAGACCAAAATCAATGTAGGAGTAATCTTCGGTGGTCGCTCCGTTGAAAATGAAATATCGGTATTGACTGCCATACAAGCTATGGAGGCTCTCGACATAGAGAAATACGACATCACCCCAATATACATCTCAAAGCAGGGTAAGTGGTACACAGGTGAGGCTCTCCGCAAGAGCGAGAACTATCGCCAGATGGATAAGCTCTTCAAGGAGTGTCAGGAGGTATATCTCCGCCCACTCTATGGCGACAATAACCTCTACAAGGTAAAGAAGTCACTTTTTGGCTCCGACGTAGCCGCAAAGCTCGACGTGATACTCCCCGCACTGCACGGAACAAACTGCGAGGATGGCTCGTTCCAGGGCACGATAGAGATGACAGGCATACCTTATGCAGGATGCAACGTGCTCGCTTCGGCAAACGGTATGGATAAGATTACGATGAAGATGATTCTCTCGGAGAGTGGCATCCCCGTAATAGATTACACCTGGTTCAGCGACAAGGAGTGGTTCGACGCTCAGGAGCGTGTCGTAGAGCGTGTGGAGGCTAAACTGCAATACCCTCTCATCGTGAAGCCAGCCGACTCAGGTTCAAGCGTGGGTATCACAGCTGTACACGACCGCAAAGAGCTCATCGAGGCGGTAGAGAATGCCGTAACATACTCGAAGCGTATCATAGTGGAGAAGCTTGTAGAGAAGCTCAAGGAGATAAACTGCTCTGTGCTGGGTAACTACTACGAGTGTGAGGCATCGGTATGCGAGGCACCGATACGCAGTGGCGAGATTCTTAGTTATGCCGACAAGTATCTCGGTGGCGGCAAGGGCTCAAAGGGTGCTGTTAAGCAGTCGGAGGGTATGCGTTCGACCGTCAGAGAGATTCCAGCCAACCTCCCCGAGGCGACAACCAACTTCATCCGTACGACAGCTGTAGAGACATTCAAGGCATTGGCGTGCGATGGTGTATCACGTATCGACTTTATGATCGATGAGGCAACAGACAAGATTTACGTCAACGAGATTAACACCATCCCTGGCTCGCTCTCGTTCTACTTGTGGGAGGCTACGGGCGTTAGTTTCTCAGAGCTTCTGGAGCGACTCATCGCCATAGCATTCCAGCGTAAGCGTGACTCTTCGTTCAAGACAACAAGCTACAAGGAAAACATCTTCAACTACTCGACAGGTGCTCTCGGAGCGAAAGGTGCTAAGGGTAGCAAACGATAACGCATAAAAAACTACGCATATGAGACGACTACTTGTACTCTTTGCATTGCTCCTCATCGCAGGGCAGGCATCGGCACAATCGCTGACACGACCAAAGCTCAAGTTTGGTATAAAGGGTGGTTTGGACTACCATTCCAACGACTTCACAAGCGAGGAGTATCGCTTCGACATAAAGTCTAACACAGGTTGGTTTATCGGCGTAGAGGCAGACCTGAAGTGGAATCGTTGGGGCATACATCCCGAGGTACTCTTATCGCACAACTCTCTCGACGTGGAGTCGCCTACGGGATATGACAACAACATAAAGGTCAACAAGGTGGATTTGCCCATATTGCTCGAGTATGAGTTGTGGGGACTCATCAAACTGCAGGCGGGCCCATATATTGCACTTTATACCAAAGCAGAGGGCACATCGGAGCGATTTCGCCAGAATCTGCAGGACATAACACGTGGCAGATGGGAGATTAAACGTCCCGACTTCGGCTATGCCGTGGGTGCTGAGGCCCGTTTGTGGAAGCTGCACTTCACCATACGCTACTATGGCACATTCGGTAAGGGCAAGGGTAATGGTGTATATACTCACCACAATAGCGATGGCAACAAGGTACAGGTCGACGATGAGATTTACGGCAAAGTGAAAATGTCTAATCTGCAGTTTGGCGTGGGCTGGTACTTCTAACACACGCAATAAATAGAATAAAAAATGTCGGGCACAAATGCTCGACATTTTTTATTACTCATCTATCCTACCAGGATACTGCTCAAGGGCTTTACCCAAAAGGAAGAGTGCTCGCTGCAGATCCTCCTTCCTGAGCACATAGGCTATACGCACCTCGTTATGTCCCTTACCCGGAACAGTATAGAAGCCCGATGCAGGAGCCATCATAATAGTCTCGCCCTCATACTCAAACTCCGACAAGCACCAAGCACAGAACTTATCGCTGTCGTCGATAGGTAGCTTTGCTACGGTATAGAATGCTCCCATAGGTATTGGCGAGTAGACACCTGGTATCTTATTCAATCCATCAATCAGGCAGTTACGACGCTCAATATACTCCTCATAGGTGTGAATCATATATGAGCGAGGGGCATCTATCGAAGCCTCGGCAACAATCTGTCCCAGGAGTGGTGGGCTGAGGCGTGCCTGACAGAACTTCATCACAGCATCACGTAACTCCTTATTCTTTGTGATGAGTGCTCCGATACGTATTCCACACTCCGAGTATCGTTTCGACACCGAGTCTATAAGCACTACATTCTGCTCGATACCCTCCAAGTGGCAAGCCGAGATATATGGCGAGCCTGTATAGATAAACTCACGGTAGACCTCATCAGAAAAGAGGAACAAGTCGTGCTTCTTCACAATGTCGCGTATACGATTCATCTCCTTACGGGTGTAAAGGTAGCCCGTAGGGTTATTTGGGTTACATATCAATATTCCGCGTGTTCGCCCGTTGATGAGTGCCTCAAACTCCTCCATCTCGGGCAAAGCAAAGCCCGACTCAATAGATGTAGGCACGGTGCGGATAACAGCTCCTGCCGAGATAGCAAAAGCCATATAGTTGGCGTAAGCTGGCTCGGGCACGATAATCTCATCACCGGGGTTAAGGCACGACATAAAGGCGAAGAGCACAGCCTCAGAGCCTCCCGTAGTGATGATGATATCATCTGCCGAGAGCTTAATCTGGTATTGGTCATAGTAGCCAACGAGCTTCTCACGGAGCGAGAGGAAACCATCACTTGGACTATACGCCAGCACATCCAACGACACATTTTTCAATGCATCGAGAGCCTCCTGAGGTGATGACAGGTCGGGCTGACCAATGTTGAGATGATAAATCTTCGTTCCACGACGCTTAGCCGCATCAGCCAAAGGCACCAACTTACGAATTGGTGACTTAGGCATCTCTACAGCACGATTAGAAATAACAGGCATATCTAATTAAATTACTTTTACTTGATTAATAACTCACTAACACTACTCATCTCCCGCTTGCTCTGCTAAGCAGTAACTCCCCTACTTCTTCGCACCCTTCTTACGCACCGACCAACCAAAGTGTCCTATCGCCTCGCCTAACTTGTAATACTCGCCGTGACTATAGGCAATAAGCTTCGCACGCTGAAGGTCGAACTTACCGCTATCGGGGTCGATATACTGCTCATCAACCGACACGTTGACCACCTCGGCGATAAACATATCGTGCGAGCCAAGAGGGATAATCTGCTTAACACGACACTCAACGCTGATAGGAGACTCAGCGATGGTAGGAGCCTTTACAACAGCCGACTCTACGGCGGTAAGTCCCATAGCCTTGAACTTATCCTCGTCCTTGCCCGACTTGACTCCACACCAATCCGTAGCACGTGCCAGAGACTCTGTCGTGAGGTTTATGACAAACTCTCCCGTGCGTTTGATGATATCGTAGGAGTGACGCTCGGGACGCACCGAGATATAACACATAGCAGGCGAGGAGCATATCGTACCCGTCCACGCCACAGTGAGCATATTATACTCTGCTTCACACTCGCCACAGCTGACCAGCACCGCAGGCAACGGATAAATCATTGTTCCGGGTCTCCAATTCTCTCTCTTCGATACCATAAT
>JAEIGA010017371.1_pt1 | contig 10957 bp, 7 predicted proteins | sample 9270691 | NCBI WGS metagenome assembly JAEIGA01 (sample SAMN17057246, study PRJNA624740) | gut metagenome | biome: biome; isolation source: fecal sample | host: Bos grunniens | place: China: Xizang | collected 2019 | reverse complement strand
CTTGCCTTCTCTGTGGTGATTGCCCTCTCTGTGCGGGTTGCTGTTTCCCCTGCTGTTGTTGGCGGGTTTCTTTTTCTTCTTTTTCTTCTTGGCATTGTCAAATCGGGTCACGCTGTCCTGATCCAACAGGTCGATACGCTGAGGCTCCATCTCTTCACCATCCTCGAGCAACGACTCGGGCTTCACACCCCTCTTGTTGAGGTTGATGATGTCGAATGCACGGTTTGTGCTGATGGTGACGAGGTTGGCTGCAAAGCTCTTGTCGGTCGAGTAGGTAATCTCGCGTTTGAGGATGTCCGACTTGAAGTGGTAGTATGTGCTATCCATTGTCTCCAGCGTGATGTCGCGTGCCGGGAAGCGCTTCATCGCCTCCACATAAACGTCCACCTCGTAGTTCATGCAACATTTCAGTTTGGCACATTGTCCGGCCAGCTTCTGTGGGTTCATTGAGAGGTCCTGGAAGCGGGCAGCGCTGGTCGATACCGAGGTGAAGCTCGTCAGCCAGGTAGCACAGCAGAGTTCCCGTCCGCACGGACCTATGCCACCGATGCGTCCAGCCTCTTGTCGGGCACCAATCTGTTTCATCTCGATGCGCACCTTGAACACGTCGGCCAGCACCTTGATCAGTTGGCGGAAGTCCACACGCCCGTCGGCAATATAGTAGAAGATAGCCTTGTTGCCATCGCCTTGATACTCCACGTCGCCAATCTTCATCTCCAGACCCAGGTCTTTGGCAATCTGGCGCGAACGTATCATCGTATCCTGCTCCTTGGCCTTGGCCTCGTTGTACTTTTCCATGTCCACCTCACGCGCCTTGCGGTATACGCGGCGTACCTCGGCGTCGCTCTTGATACGTGCCTTCCTCATCTGCAGCAGTACTAGGCTGCCAGTGAGAGTCACTGTGCCGATGTCGTGGCCGGGACTGGCCTCTACAGCAACGATGTCGTCCTTCTCCAGGGGAATCTTGTTGCTGTTCAGGTAATATCCCTTGCGGGTGTTCTTAAACTGCACCTCCACAAAGTCGGTCTCGTCGATGTTGCCTGGCACATCTGCCAGCCAATCGAATACGTTGAGTTGCTTATCTTGTCGGCCACATCCCTTGCAACAGATGCCGTTGAGGCCTTGGTTGTTATATTCGCTCATTTTTTTTATGTCTAAAGTCAACGGTCAACAGCCTGCGGACTCCTGCCGGACGGTAACTTTTATTTTTTTAATCAATATTTTATGTCTAAAGTCAACGGTCAACAGTCAACAGTCTGCGGACTCCTGCCGGACGGTAACTTTTATTTTTTAATCAATATTTCATGTCTAATGTCAACGGTCAACAGTCAACAGTCTACGGACTCCTGCCGGACGGTAATTTTCAATTTTCAATTCCCAACATTCTCAACTTTTCAGCAGCATAATCATCTTCAGCGCCAGGTCGAAGAACACCATCTTGGCGTTCACGTTCTGCTCGATATGTCGCTGCGCCTCGCTCAGTTCGTCCATGATGCCGAATATGTTCTTCTCATTCACAAAGGGGGCGAAGCGTGAGGTGAAGTTTGTCTCCTCGGCATTCATGTAGTTTATCTCGGGTCGGCGGAAGTTGCATATGAAGCTCTCGCGTATCATGCGCTGGCAGTAGATGAGGAAATTCTTCTGCGGTTCGCGTCCCATCGCCGCCACCGTTTCGGCCCATTGGCGCATGCCTTTCAGGTCGCGCATATACGACTTGCGCATCAGCGTCATAAACAGTTCGATGTGTTCCTTCGCACTGCTTCCCAAATGTATTGTCTCCACCGCCTGTAGCCAGTTGCCTGCCGAGGCATGCGCTATCTGTTTGGCATCGGCTTCCACCAGTCCGTACTTGCTGCACAGCGCATGAGCTATCACCGCCTCCTCGATGGGACGCAGCGTCAGCCGTTGTACGCGGCTCTGTATGGTCGGCAGTAGCAGGTCGGGGTTCTCCGTCACGAGTAGGAACACCGTCTGTGTGGGTGGCTCTTCAATCATCTTCAGCAGCTTGTTCGAGCACTCGCCGTTCATCTTCTCTGCCATCCAGATAACCATCACCTTGTAGCCGCCCTCGCTCGACTTCAGCGTCAGCTTGCGTATGATTTCCTCGCTCTGCGAAGCATAGATCAGTCCCTGCTGGTTCTCCGTACCAATGGAGTCCATCCACTGGTTCAGGTTCATATAGGGTGTCTCCAACGCCGCCTGCCTCCATTTGTCGATGAAGTCGTCGCTGCGCGGAGTCTTGCTCGAGTCCTTCTTATAGATAGGGAAGGCAAAGTGCAGGTCCGGGTGCACCAGTTTGTCAAACTTCTTGCACGAGGGACACTCGCCACAAGCATCCTCGCCGTTGCGGTGCGTACAGCAAAGATATCGCGCATAGGCCAAGGCCACCGCCAACCCTCCCGTGCCCTCGGGGCCGCAGATGAGTTGAGCGTGCGGTATGCGTCCCTCCGCCACTGCCTGGCGCAGCATCGCTACCGTACCGTCCTGTCCTATGATATCCTTGAAGTACACTTCGTTGTTTCTATTTTATATTAAGTCAACAGTCAACGGTCAACAGTCAACAGTCAACTGACGCCAAACCGAGAGCAATCAAGCCGAGGTGCGAAGGAGGAAAAGCCTGCGCAGCAGGTTTAACGGTCAACTCTCAGTTTATACCATGCGAAGATACGGATAATTATTGAAAATGCATAAATAATTTCCAAAAACTAAGAATTTATTAATACCTATTTTAGAGTAAAACGACATGGATGTGGTCGGTTTCACAGTCTTCTTGCGGAGGCTAAGGCTGTTTTTAGTGTAGTTTAGAATGGTACGTGATAGGATGAAATATACCTCTCAGTCGCCATATTATCAGCATACTTACAGAGTTGTAAGTATTTTGTAAGTTTATTGCAAGGCAATTCACTTGTGTGTTCGAGCCAAATAGCTTTCCTTTGCATCGATAAACCACTAAACTTACAGTATATGAACCGCAAAAGTTTATTTCTCGTTTCTTGCATCTGCCTGCTCTTGTTTCCCCTGATGACTCGTGCCACGGGCCTGCAAGCCGACATTGTTGTCATCGATGGTGAGAAGTGGAGTTTCTTGGCCTCTCCACTAAATGGTGACGATTCGATCTATAAGCGCGTCGATGAATTTCTCCCTAAAGGTCGTTGCTGGAGCACAGCCAACTGGAATGGTTTCACTGGATGCTGGGAGATTGTTGGCGGCAATCTCTATCTCAAGAAGATTGTTGTGTATATGTGGGATGAACAAAAGCGAGAAAGCTATGAACTGGAGTTTGATGCCGCTGCGCTTAAGCCCATATTGAAAGAGTATTATACCAAACATGGCATCCATGCTCGGTGGTTCAGTCAAGAGAGGTTGATTATAGGTAGAGGTAAACTCGTTACGTACATCCATGGCGGATACCTCCGAAACCACGAGGAGGAACTGGTGGTAACCATCGAGAATGGCCGCATCACTCATCAGGAGCATTGGCACAATAAGAAGGTGATGGAGGGATGGAGTTTCAGCGAAACTGCCATCTCAGAAACGGGTAGGGAGATAAACAAACAGTTTCCACTCGATCAGTTTCCCGAACTGGCAACACGACGCGTCATCGTACACATGAAGAATATCTCACTGACTCCAGACGGACACTTCAACGACTGCGATGCAATCTTTACCTGGATGGGCAACAAGCAAAGAGAAGAAGACCCCAATCACCCGATTATCGTGGCGCTGAAGGAGACAATGCGCAAAATGTATCCTTGGGAGGTAGTCTACCTTCACGGCAAGCATACAGTCAGTAATCCTCAAGGACGCTTCGCTATACCATTGGGTAAGAAATGACATTAGTGGTCTGTAGAAAGGGAAATCCACCTTGTTATTTGACGTTTCGCCATTTTTTTGTATATTTGCGTATTACTAATAATTTATAAGATAAGGGTATGGAAAAGCCGACAACGACACTGATGGATGAGAGAATCCCTAAGACATTCTCGCTATGTATTCATGCGCAATGCCCTATGGCTGACCGCTGCTTGCGTCGTGTGGCGTGGGATACATTGGTCGAGAGCGAAGAGTGTGTCACCATCATCAGTCCCTTGCGCGCTTTGCAGGGTGAGGGCTGTCGCTATTTTCGTTCAGCTCAACGCGTCACCTATGCTCGCGGCTTCCGTGGCATGCAGTCGCAGATGCTTCCCGCTCAGTATATGGTATTCAGTCAGCGGCTGACAAACCACTTCTCGCGCAACAGCTACTATGAGCGTCGTCGTGGCGATCGCTTGTGCTCGCCTGCCGACATAGCCTTTATCCGCGAGGTGCTTTCCTCGATCGGATTGTCCCACTTGGAATTCGACGCTTACGAAGAGCACTACAACTTCGTTGACTAATTGTATTCTTGCCCAGCATAGCTCAGTAGCCCTTTTTGTATGGTCTGTTCTGCTCGGAATGGCTCTGTATCAGCCAGTACTTACGGCTAAGTACTCGAGTACTTGTATGTCAGTACTGCAGTACTTAGCCTTCGGTACTCGAGTACTGACAAAGAAGTACTGCGGTCTCTAACTCCCTTTTTAAAAACTTTTATACGAAATAAACATGCGCTTTGGCAAGAAAGTGTTATCTTCGCGGATGTAAATGTGATATCGTATGACGAAGAACGGAACGCTGCTTTGGATAGATGATGAGATAGAGATGCTGCGCGCACACATCCTGTTCCTGAAGGGGAAGGGCTATGAGGTGGATACGGCATCGAACGGACGCGATGCGATTGACTGCTGTCGTGAACGTAGCTACGACCTGATTCTGCTGGACGAGAACATGCCGGGACTCACGGGACTGGAGACATTGACGCTCATCAAGGAGGTGCAACCGACCGTCCCTGTAGTGATGGTGACCAAGAGCGAGGAGGAGGATATCATGAACCAGGCCATTGGGGCGAAGATTGCCGATTACCTTATCAAGCCGGTGAACCCGAATCAGATATTGCTGACGCTGAAGAAGAATATCCATAAGAAGGATATCATCACGGAGACAACGAACACGAACTACCAGCAGAACATGGGGCGCATAGCGATGCAGATAAACGATGCCTCCACTGCCGAGGATTGGATTGAGGTTTACAAGAACCTCGTATACTGGGAGTTGGAACTCGAGCATGCCGACAATAACATGAGTGAGATGCTGCGCATGCAGAAGGAGGAGGCAAATAACCTCTTTGCACGCTTCATTCGCAAGAACTACGAGGCATGGTGCGGCTCTTTCCTGAACTCTCCCGCGGGGGAGGGCTCTAGATTGCGCACTGCTAGTCATCCCCCTCTGGGGGGACAAGAGGGGGGCCAGCCTCTGCTCTCTCCGCACATCTTCCGTGACCGCATCTTCCCCTTGCTCAATCGCAAGGAGAAGGTAGTGCTTATTGTATTTGACAACTTCCGATACGACCAGTGGAGGGTGCTGAGCCACGAGCTGGCCGAGGGCTTCTCGTTCGACGAGGAGTTGTACTACAGCATATTGCCCACCGCAACGCAGTATGCTCGCAACGCGATATTCTCGGGCCTGATGCCCAACAAGATTGCCGAGATGTTTCCCGAACTTTGGGTGGACGAGGACGAGGAGGAGGGCAAGAACCTGAATGAGGCGCCGCTCATACAGACGCAGATCGACCGCTACCGCCGACACGACAGCTTCTCGTACCATAAGATTAACGATGCCGAGGGGGCTGAGCGACTGCTGGGACAGTTTAACCAGTTTGCGAACCATAACCTCAACGTGGTGGTGGTGAACTTCATCGATTTGCTGAGTCATGCCCGCACGGAATCGAAGACGTTGCGCGAACTGGCAGGTGACGAGGCGGCCTATCGTTCGGTGACGGCTACGTGGTTCCGCCACTCGCCGCTGAAGCTGCTGCTGGCGCAGCTCGCCGAAAGCGACTATAAGGTGGTGATCACTACTGACCATGGTAGCATACGCGTGAACAACCCCATCAAGGTGGTGGGCGACCGCAACGTGAACACCAACCTGCGATATAAGCTGGGTAAGAACCTGGGATATAACGCCCGCGAGGTGTATGAGATCAAGGATCCGCGCAAGGTGTCGCTCCCTTCGCCCAACGTGAGCACTTCGTATATCTTTGCCTGGGGCGACAACTTCTTTGCCTATCCCAACAACTATAACCACTATGTGTCATACTACCGCGACACGTTCCAGCATGGAGGTATTTCCATGGAGGAGATGATCATACCGCTGGTGACGATGACACCCAAGAAAAGATAACAGACTATGCAGATAAGAATTGAGAACTTGGATGGTATCCGTGCTGCAGCACAGGAGTTTATTGCTCAGATGGGCGATAACCATATATTTGCTTTCTATGGCTCGATGGGGGCCGGAAAGACTACCTTCGTGAAGGCGCTGTGCGAGGCGATGGGGGTGACCGATACGGTGAACTCGCCCACCTTCGCTATCGTGAACGAGTATGACACGCCCTCGGGACGACCGATCTACCACTTTGACTTCTACCGCATCAAGCGTTTGGCCGAGGTGTATGACATGGGTTATGAGGATTACTTCTATGGTCGGGGGCTCTGCTTCATTGAGTGGCCCGAACTGGTGGAGGAGTTGCTGCCGGAGGAGACGCTGAAGGTGACGATTGAGGAGCAGTCTGACGGTAGCCGCGTGGTGGAATTTTGAGTTGACCAGAGGTGACTGAAAAAGAAGGGGATGGTAGTGATACCATCCCCTATGTCTTTTATGTGTATTCTGCAGGTCACTTCACGATGATTTGACTTCGTCGAGCTTGTTCACGTTCGGCATAGCTTATGCAAGCATAGCTCTGCGCTCACTTAATCACAACCTTACGGCCATTGAAGATGTAGATGCCTGCTGAGGGGTTCTCTACGGGACGGCCTAGGAGGTCGTAGTAGGTGCCGGTGGTAGTGGTGGGCACAACGAAGTCGATACCGGTGGTGTCGAATTTCCCGATAGGAACGAGGTTCCACATGGCAGGTGAGTTGGTGAACTGCACGTATCCGTTCTCGTTGCTTTGCACGTTCCATGAACCGTCGGCAGTGCTTATGGTGAAGCCGTAGGTGTTTTCGGCGATAGCGATGATGTAGCTGGTGGGGTCTACGGCGCCGTTGGCATAGATGTAACGGCCGCTAGTGCCTACTGCCTTGCCTGTGTGCCAGTTGTAGATGTAGTACTCGCCTTCTGACTCGCCGGGACGGAGGAAGAACCAGTAGCTGCGGTCGGCCTCGTTGGTGAGTTCATTGGCGCGGAGAGCGCCGTTGTAACGGCCTGCTCCCTCGAAGCAGTATGCATAGTCATCGGAGTCGAGGCATTGGAGGTAGTAGCATGTCACTACAGCGTCGTTGGTGACTACGGGCAGTGAGAGGGCTTTCTGGTAGGCCTTCTGCACCTTCTCGTAGGCGCTCTTGAGGACCGCATAGAGGTCGGCCGGGTAGGCATAACCCTCGTTCATGCCATTGACTGCTGCTTCGTAGGCCTCTTGCAAGTCGGCTACGTAGGCGGGAAGTTGCTCGTCGAGTATGGTGATGTCGGCATGGAACTGGAGCTCGGGATCAGTGGCAGCAATCAACTCTTCGAAGGTGCTGGCAACCTTGGCGATGAGCAGCTCAAGTTTGGCCTTGATAGTGGCGCTGTGGTTGTCAACAGCAAGGGTGATGTTCCATTGAGCGTTGCCTGAAACCTCTTTCGAGCCTACCGCATTGCGCGATGCGTCGGTGCCGATATATACATTGGTGTTGGCGTTGCTTTGGAAGGCAAATTTACCGTCGGAGACCTCGATGAGGTTGAAGGCAATGGCTCCGTTGATGGCGGTAGCATCGGCCTTGATGCGCGCACCTTCACCTGCAACGGAGATGTACATGCCCGACGATACGTGCTTTATGTAGTACTGATTCTCAACACCTGTAGAGACGAATACCCAGTGGTATGCCTCATCCTCTTCGGCAGTGGTGGTGGTAGAAACTTTCAAGCCTGCTGTAGCATAACCTAAAGCTGTACGCTCCTTGTTTGACAGGGTGTAGATGCTCTCCTCGTAGAGCGGAATCTTGGCCATATTGTCGGCCTTGAGTGCTGCGAGCCCGGCTTCGAGAAGCTGCAACCACTCTTCGTAACTGTGTATGGATGTGTCCTTGTTGTCGACAACTTGCTGTACCTCGTCGATCAGCTCTTGCAAACTGACGATGCTTGTCGGCTTGTAGTAGCCTACTTTGGCTCCGTTGGGGTCGGCATAGTTGAGGATACTCTTGGCCTGGCTGAGGGTCTTTTTCAGGATTGTATAGGGGATGTCCTCAGCGGTCTCGTAAATCTTTGTGCGTGTGCCGTCGTAACCCACGGCCAGGATGTAGGCGGGGATGTCATGGATGGTGCTACCTGTGGGGAAGAGCACTTGGGTGTAGGTGTGGTTGTTGTCGCTAGCCAGTCCGTACATGGTGATGCGGAGTATCTCGCCATAGGTGTTGCAGGTTTCGAATGCTACGGCATTGCGCACGACATTGTGCATTACCTTCACTCGGGTGCCGCTGAGTGTGCATCCGCTACCCATTTTCTCGGGAACCTCGAGCTTTAGGTTGTCGCGGTAGATGTGGTAGTTGTGTCCGTTGATATAGTTGATCTCTTCGGTGTATGCAGGGTAGCCTTGCTCCTTGACATAGCTCTTCAGCTCGGAAATCATCTCGTCGCTGATGATGTTCCAGCCTGCGCCGTAGTCCTCGATGTATGCATTGATGGGGCGTAACATACCTGCCTTCTCGAAGAAGGGGAGCAGGTCGAGCTTGGCACTGTCGCAAGCGAGCTTCATCCAATTGACCTGTTTCTTACCGTTGGTGTTGTAGGTGCTTGAGTAGTTGGCGGTGGTGCGGATGCTCTCGATGACCATGGGGATGATGTCGGGGCACTTGCCAGCCAATGTGCCCCAGAGGTTAAGTTGCCAGAAGGGAACGAGCTTGACGAAATGGTCGTAATTGCGTGACGTGGTGGTGACGGTGCCGATGTACTTGCCGTTGGCATCATAGCCCGCTACGCTCTTTGTATCGGGAGTAGTGCCGTGGTAGTCGGGACCATCCTGCAACTGCCAGGCAACGCCTTTGCGCAGTGCCTCTTCAAAGTAGGTCTGCATACGTCCACCGCGGGTGCCTGAGTAGTCGTTGATGCCTGTTGTCTCGTCCTCGAGGCGCAGGTAGGTGGCTTCTCCTGCTGCGTTGCGGTTGCCGGTGAAGTGGAGTTGTGCCCATGAGGCATAGATGTTGTTGGTTGTCTCGCCACAGCCCGACCAATGGAAGCCGGCATCGATCTGGTTGTTGTGTCCCCACTCGTGGCCCACACCCCAGAAATCGAACTTTGCAGCATCGGGTGTCATGATGGCTCCCAAACTGTTGGCATTACAGTATGAGCCCTCGCCGCCGGCGGCCATGAATCCGTAGTTTGTGGCATAGAAGAGCTGGCGGTTCTTAGCTTGACGACCATATCGCTCCAAACCGAGGATGTCGCGCTCGGCCCATTGCACTTGTTGGTAGAGGGTCATGGTAGAGTCTACGTTGGTGGGGCAATGCTGGAGCCATGCCGATACGGGATAGGCCAGCTGTGCATGCTTGGAACGGGTGATGATGATGGTGTTGTCGCTGGATGAGCGTCCCTTGAGCAATTCTATCCAGTCGGCATTGGTCATTGTCTCCTGGTCCCAGTATCCTTGTACGGGGGCATTGATGAAGTGTACCTTTACGTTGGGCGCATGCTCGAAATTGTCGGTGTAGTAGTCCACGAAAACATTACCCTCAGAGGCTGCAGTGATGAAGTTGATGCCATTGCGCAATGAGTAGCTGCTGGAGCTCTCGTCCAGGTACCAGTTCTTGATCTTGAGCTTGACGGGGTCGGTGCCGATGCCGCTTACCGCTACGATGCACGACTGGCCATTCTTCAGGTATACACCTGTGGGGTTCTCATACTTGTTGTATTGGTTCTTGGTACCCAGACTTCTCTGCAGGGTTGCCAGGGTCATGTAGGGTTCGTACTCGCCTACGCGGAATTTCTTGTATGAGGTGGCATTGCCGAGCAGGTTGTCGACCAACTGCTTCACATCGGCATCCTCGATGCCTTCGCTGCTTGTAACCTCGGGCTTCAGTTCGGTGCAGAGTTCGTCGGCAAAATAGGGGGCGAAGACCTCTTGCTTGCTGTTGTCGTAGGTGTAAGCTGCGATTTCTGATGCAGCAGCGAATCCGTTGGCTCCGCTCTGTATGGTGAAGCGTATCTTTCCGCATTCCACGCCGAGGACGAAATCATAGGAGGAACTGCTTCCGTTCAATGAGAACAATCCGACATTGGTATAATCGCTCCCCGTGGTAGTGGGGCAGTAGGCTACGTATACTTGGTCCCAGTTTCCGTTGTTGTTGCCGTCCTGACGTGGGATGTATCGTACGTAGTCGACAAGACTCGTTTCCTTGAGAGTGACGGTGAATGTCACAGGGAAGGTGGTGGGTGTGGCTCCCCATGAACTGTGCCAGATGCTGCCTGTGTTGCCGTCGATGGCCTGGGCAGCTTCGTTACCAGGTTGGTAGCTACTTGCAGTGGCGCTGGATAGGGCTACGGCTTTGTCCTGTGCAGTAGCTCCAAGCGCAAGCATCAAAGATGCCAATAATAAGAATGCGGTTTTCTTCATACGTTTCTATTATATTGCAAATTGTTGTATATTAGAACACAGATGACACGGATTATCACTGATGGTAGAAAATAGCGTTCTTTGAAATCAGCTAAATCCGTGTTATCTGTGTGCTGTTATGGGTCAGTTGCGCACCCTACAGGTTACTTCACGATGACTTGACTTCGTCGAGCTTGTTCACGTTCGGCATAGCTTATGCAAGCATGGCTCTGCGCTCACTTAATCACAACCTTGACTTCGTCGAGCTTGTTCACGTTCGGCTAAAACTCCTTTGTGAAACTAAAGTTTCAGTCGTCG